>Ga0101941_1000135_pt1 | contig 185278 bp, 142 predicted proteins | sample DewCreD2012metaG_3_FD_75242 | JGI IMG/M metagenome (GOLD analysis project Ga0101941, IMG submission 75242) | Hot spring sediment bacterial and archeal communities from British Columbia, Canada, to study Microbial Dark Matter (Phase II) - Dewar... ... | reverse complement strand
TCAGCGTCGTTCGGACCAGTTCACGCCGGACGGTGGGGCCAATTATCCGTATGCCCAAGGCATCCGCTTGGAAGCCGGTCGGCGTTATTACATCGAGGCGATCCAGCGAGAAGGCGGCGGTGGGGACAACCTGGCCGTCACCTTCAAGCTGATGAATGAGAATGATCCGCTGGATGGGGATGCGCCGCGCCTGACCGGGAATGTGATCGGGTACATGGCCGAGCCTGCGCCGGTGGAGCCGCCGGTGCTGACGGTGGGGCGGCAGGGCAACAACGTGGTGATCTCGTGGAGTCCGGCCGGTGGGCGGCTGGAGAGCAGTCGGGTGCTCGGGCCGGAAGCGGTTTGGACGACGGAAACGACGGCCAATCCGGCGGTGATTCCGATCACGGACACGAACAAGTACTTCCGGGTGGTGCGGTAGGCGCGGCGGGTAAGCCGGTCTCCCAAGCCAGCCGGTAACAGGTTACGCGGGGTCGGGTCGGCGAGAAGCGGACCCGGCCCCGGTCGTTTTCCGCGGGCATTGCTGACCGCCGAATGAGGCAGTGGCGGGGATTTCTCCAGCCTCCGGTGCGTGAGCCGCATTCGATGTCGCGTTTTGCAAGCACGCTCTGAAATCTCTGGTCGCGCTGCGCAGTGGCACGGTTCGGGGGGCTCGAAGGGGTCGGGTCCTGTTTGCGGCAAATACGTCGGAGGCGCGGCTGGTCGACTCGAGCGAGTCAAGTTTTGCCATCTCCAGGGAAGGCTACATGCGGGATTTCCGTGCCGTGCAGCGGTGATGGATCAAGGCCCTCGCAGGGATGGGACCGGGCCGGCCCGGAACCAGGCCTCCGTGTACACCGGCAAAAAATGTTGCAAGATGGCCAATCACCGCGAAGCAGTCTCGAGCAAGCCGTCGCAAACTGCTGGCGCAACGTGGTTCTGGCATCCGAGTGCAAGGGTGCCGCCGCTGGGGAGTTGCGAGTGTCCGGGAAGATCGCCGGCAGCCATCTGCGGGGTTTGAGAGAGGGGTTCAGCTGCGGCGATGGTGCATGGGGTTGCATGGGGCCCGGCGCTCGAGGGTAGCGGCCGGTAGGGGTTCAGCGGGTGCCAGAACCACTCTTTTTCTCTGCAGAGCTCGAAGGTCCCGGTTCCTCATGTCCGAAGCCCCGGGCGCTCCGCGCAAGCGCGCGGGCAGAACCCGGCCTTACAGCCTGCGGGACGCTTCGGGTGGTTTCGGATCACAAGATGGACAACCTCCTTTCTTGCCGACTGCGAGCCGAAAGGGGCTGCGATGTCGGAAAAGGGTCGGGGCGATTCAGGGGACGGCAAAGGGGGATACGTGGTGGGGACGGCGCGTCCGAAGACCGCATTCCACCAGCGCGAGCAAGCCGCGCCGGACAGCCCGCGGATCATGGAGGAGAAAAAGGCGACTACGGGGCAAAAGTCCGGCCGGACGGATGCAACCTCCTCAGAGGGATCCGTCGTTTTCCGCGTGCGCCGGGCCGTTTGCCTCTGAAGGCCCGGTTTTGCCACCCCTGCCATATGGGTGGCACGACCCTCTTCTCGTGGTTGGATCGTTTTGTCTCCGAGGCGTCCTGTTCGCGACCTCCGCAGGCTGGTCTCCGTCGGTGGTGTGAAAAGCGGGTCGAACCGAACGAGCGGACGGTCCACTCGGGGATCCGTGGCCTCCGAGAGCCCCTCCTGCCAGGCTTGACAACTCCTCCACGAGCCGCGTCTGAAGCTGGTGTGTGGCCAACCCTGTGCCCCCGATCACGTCCGGACCAGTGCCTCCGGCGGGTGAGATCCCTGACGGACGGGGAATCCATGTCAGGAACCCAGGTTGGCCTGACGGGCTTTACCAAGAGCCGCGGTCGAGGCCGTTCTATTGTCCTCGGGTTCCGGCCCAGGCACCCCTCAACGGGTGCAAGGACGGGACTTGCGAAGCGAGAACTGTGCCTCATGCTCCGCGAAGTGAGCGACAGGAGATTGTGTCGGCAAAGCCTCAGCCGCCGAGTCTCTTCAGCTCCGCGTAAGTGGGGTCTGAGGTTGGCCCCTCGCTGCGCGCGGTGGGTCGAGCCCCGGCAGCCTGCGACATGCCAAGCTCGGGACTTTCGCTTCTTTCCGGTTGCGACCAGAATGCACCCATGCCTTTGCCAGTGCGCGTCTGCGGGTCCGGCGGGATTGCTCTGGGAATCGTCGTGACATGGGTTTGTGGCGTGGATTGGAGCCTCGGCGCAGCAACCTCCGCGGGCCCGGAAGCCCCGACTGCCGGTCCTGCGCCCACAACTTGGACCACCGAGCAGGATCACAGGCACATGCTGGAGCAGCTCGGAATCCGACGGTTGCGTCCCGGACCGAGTGCCCGTGTCGGCCTGCCCAACTCCGCCAACTACGATCCCGCCAGGGCCAATCCGTTCCCGGAGCTCCCTGATCCCCTGCGGTTGAACGACGGGCGCAGGGTGACCTCGGCCGAAATGTGGTGGCAACTGCGCCGACCGGAAATCGTCGAGGCATTCGAGCGCGAAATTTACGGTCGGGTGCCGAAGGATGTGCCTCCGGTTCGGTGGCAGATCACCACCCAGGCCACGGATCGCCTCGTGGGGAACGTTCCGGTGCTGGCCCGGCGGCTGGTGGGGACCGTGGACAACAGCGCCTGTCCCGACATCGAAGTCAATATCCAGCTCACCGTGGTGACGCCGCTGCACGCCGCCGAGCCTGTTCCCGTACTCATCATGTTCGGGGCGTTCGGATGGGACGGGTTTCCACGGCGACCCGAGGAAACTGGGCCAGCCTCCAGCCGGCTCGCGCCCGCCGGGCCCCGGGCCACGGATCCGCCCTCCACTGAACAATTGATTGCCGCCGGGTGGGGCTACGCGGTTCTCAATCCCACCAGCATTCAACCTGATCACGGCGCAGGCTTGACCCGTGGCATCATCGGTTTGGTCAATCGCGGTCGCCCGCGCAAACCGGACGACTGGGGGGCCTTGCGCGCATGGGCCTGGGGCGCCGCTCGGGCGCTGGACTACCTGGAGACGGATCCGACCGTGGACTGGCGCAAGGTGGGCATCGAAGGGGTCTCGCGCTACGGCAAGGCCGCGCTGGTGGCGCTGGCGTTCGAGCCGCGGTTTGCCATGGGACTGATCGGTTCTTCCGGGGCCGGGGGCGCCAAGCTGCTGCGGCGCAATTTCGGGGAAACCATCGAAAACCTTGCCTCGTCGGCGGAGTATCACTGGTTCGCGGGCAACTTTTTGAAGTACGCGGCAGCCGAGGCGGACTTCGGATTCCGCAACGCAGGGGATCTGCCCGTGGATGCCCATCAACTCATTGCGCTGTGTGCCCCGCGTCTGGTGTTTCTCAGTTACGGCATTCCGGAAAAAGGCGACGCCTTGTGGCTGGATCAGCAGGGCAGTTTCATGGCCGCGGTGGCGGCCGGCCCGGTGTTTCGGCTTTTGGGGGTCCCGGACCTGGGTGTCACCGACGACTACCGCACCGCGCAAATGCCACCGGTGAATCACGGTTTGCTGGACGGGCACCTGGCCTGGCGCCAACACGATGGCGGGCATGAAACCCGCTCGAACATGAAGCACTTCATCGCCTGGGCCAATCGATGGCTTTCCCAACGGGGCGGACCTGCGGTTCGGTGATCCCGTCTTTCCTTTCGGGATGGCGTTCCCCATCGTGCTCCGTGCCGGCTAGGCGCGCGCCGCGATGCCAACGTGGTGCCCCCGGGCCACTGCGGCTGTCCGAACTGCGGACGGCAGAATCAGGCGGCCGAGGGCGATCCTGAAGACAGCTACGGACACAGGTCCGGGCCCGCGGGTCATCCACGGGCTGGACGTGCGGCGGGGCGGCCCGGTGCAGGGGCGCGCCGCAGATGTTCCGGCAGGCCCGCCTGCACGTCGGATGTTCGTCGACTTGTCGGTCGGCGGTCCGGCGGGTGCATCCGTGTTCCAGTCGGCAATGCCTCGGGCAGTACTCGGAGCGCTGCAGCCTTCCGAGCCCGCCGCGTGTCATCATTCATCGACGGATCGCCCCTGGGCCGAAGAGGAAGCGTTGGACCGGGTGAGATCCCGGAGCAGCGCATCCATCTTGCGTTGGACCGATTCATCCATCCGGATCAGGGGCGGCCAGGGCCGCTTGAACCCTTCCCCGGGCAGTTTGCGGGTGGCGTCGATCCCCAGCTTGGTGCCAATGCCCAGCTCGCTGGTGGCGTGATCGAGGACATCGGCCGGGCCCCGGGTAAAGATGCAATCCCGGTGCGGGTCGGTATTGGCGCAGAGGCGGAACAGCACCTCCCGGGTGTCGTGTACGTTCACGTCGTCGTCCACAACCACGATGTACTTGGTGAACATCATTTGGCCCATGCCCCAGAGCCCGTGCATGATTTTGTACGCCTGCATCGGGTAGGTTTTTTTGATGCTGACAAACACGAGGTTGTGGAACACGCCCTCGGCGGGTAGGGCAATGTCCACGATCTCCGGGAAATTCATTTTGAGCACGGGCAGGAACAGTTTCACGGAGGCGCTGCCCATGTAAAAGTCCTCCATGGGCGGGATGCCCACGATGGTGGCGGGATAGACAGCGTCCTTGCGGTGCGTGATGGCGGTAATGTGAAACACGGGGTACGGCTCGGGCAGCGAGTAGAATCCCGTGTGATCGCCAAATGGACCCTCCTCGCGAAGCGGCTCCCGTGGGTCCACGTAGCCTTCCAGGACCAGATCTGCGTTGGCCGGCACTTCGAGATCGCAGGTTAGGCACGGGACCAGTTCCACCGATTTTTTGCGCAAATACCCTGCCAGGAGGAACTCGTCCAGGCCGTCCGGCAGGGGCGCAGTGGCGGCGAAGGTGTAGACCGGGTCGCCGCCCAAAAAAACCGCCACGGGCATGCGCCGACCCTGTTCGTAGTAGCGCCGTCCGTGCCGGGCCGCGACTTTTTGCAACTGCCAGTGCATGCCGGTGGTGCGGTCGTCGTAAACCTGCATGCGATACATCCCGACATTGCGTTCCCCGGTGTCCGGATCCCGCGTAACCACGCAGGGCAGCGTGATGAACCGGCCGGCGTCCAAGGGCCAGCATTTGAGAATCGGCAGGTCCAGCAAAGTCGGGACGGGTGCGGTTCGGGCTGCTTCGGGATCCGCAAGAATGTCCGGGGCTTTGGGCCAGGGTTCGCTTCGCGGCGGCGGCGGTTCGAACTTGTGGACCACTTCCTGGCAGGGGCCGTCTTTGACTCGACGGGGCTTGGCGTGACGCAGGTCCAGCGCCTGCCCGAGCAGGCGAATCGCCTCGCGGAAGGACAAGGGGGGCTTGGCCTTCAGAAGGGCACCCAATTCGGCGGCCACCGCGTCCACACTTTCCGCGCCCAGGGCCAGGGCCATGCGTTTCCATGAGCCCAGCGTGTTGATGGCCACGGGAAAGGAAGAAACCTGCCCTTGGACGGTGGGCTGTTCGATGAGCAGCGCCCTGCCTCCTTCGGGGGCTTTCATTTGGCGATCGGCCAGCGCCGTGATTTCCAGCTCCGTCGCCACCGGCTGGCGAATTCGAATCAACTCTCCTTCGGCTTCCAGGCGGGCAAGAAACTCTCGGAATGAATCATACGCCATGGCGCCAACCTAGGGGGCAAGGGTCGACCACACAAGCGCCCGTGGCGGAGTCGGGTGCGAAGGTTGCGTCGGGTTTCCCGCCTGCGGCTATTGTGCTCGGTCCGAGATGGCCCAGGGAGTCGGCGCCGGGTTTGAATGTCGAATCGCGCCACCGATTCCCTCGTTTGCAAAAACTTTTGCCGCAGCACCTCCATGGTGTCGCGGGACCCGGTCGAGCAGCGCACAGCAGGAACGCGGAGACGATCCCGAGGTTGAGCGGCGCCCTTCCCGTTTTCCACCGGACCACCCGTTCGAGGGCCTTGCGGATCCCTGAAGATTCGCGGTGGATCGCCGTTTTACACCGGGCCGGAGCCTCGAAGGCCGGTGGCGGTCTCATGCCCGGGTGCGACACCCTGGGGCGCGAGCGGCGCATTCCCCGCGCAATCGGACGCGAGCCCGGTCGCCGGCACGCACTCCGCCGGCGGCGCCCCCTGTTTTCAGGCCGTGACCAGCGTGCCGACCTTCTCTCCCAGCACCACCCTGCGGAGGTTGTGAGGTTTGAACAGGTCGAACACGATGATCGGCATCTTGTTGTCCATGCAGAGGGTGAAGGCGGTCGAGTCCATCACCTTGAGCTGCCGTTGCAGGGCCTCGAGGTAGGTGATCTGATCGAACCGGCGGGCGTCGGGATACACGAGGGGATCGCGATCGTAGATGCCGTCCACCTTGGTGGCCTTGAGGATCACCTCGGCCCCGATTTCGTTGGCGCGCAGGGCCGCGGCGGTGTCGGTGGAAAAGTAGGGATTGCCGGTGCCGCCCCCGAAGATGACCACGCGCCCCTTCTCCAGGTGCCGCACCGCCCGGCGGCGAATAAACGGCTCGGCGATCTGGTGCATGGTGATGGCGCTTTGCACCCGGGTGGGCACGCCGAGTTGCTCCAGGGCATCTTGCAACGCCAGGGCATTGATGACCGTGGCCAACATGCCCATGTAATCGGCGGTGGCCCGTTCGATACCCTTCTGGCTGCCGGCGACGCCCCGAAAAATGTTACCGCCGCCCAATACGACCACGACCTGCACGCCCAGGTCCCGGACTTCCCGGATCTGTTCGGCCATTTCGTGGACCGCCGCCGGGTCAATGCCCTGGCCCTCGGCCCCGCCCAGGGCCTCGCCACTCAACTTCAGCAGAATGCGTCGATAGCGTGGTTTTTGGCGACGTTTCATGCGCTTGCCTGCCCCCGGTTGCATCGAGCCAACCCCATGGGTGCCCGCCGTTTTAGCAGGGTCCCCGTCGTGCGTCAAACGGAAGCCCCGAACGGTCTGCGCGGCGCGGGGCCCTCGCGAGGCTCATTTTCGCGTGGGCCGGGCTGGGAAGCGCCGAGGATGGCCAGGGGGCAGTGCAGGAAAACAGCGCATCTCTGTGCCGGCGAAGCAGCTGCGAACGACGCCGCCCCCGGCCGCTTGCCGTGTCACAACCTGAGAAACCTGTGACACTCAACGAGAACGGGAACTCCGCTCGTTCGTTTTGTCTTGCCCCGCGGCGGGAGTCTCGAGCCTCCATGGATCCGCAGCTTCTTCACTGGCCGACCCCACCGCAGTGATGGGCAGCGTGCCGGTCGGGAGCAGGCACGGGGGGACCAAAACGCTCGTGCCCGGCGTTGGACCGTCAAGGAAAGGTGGATTTCTCCGGAGCTTGGCCGCTCGGCTGCAGAATCAGCCGCGTGCGCGAGCCGGTTCGGCGGTGAATCATCTCCAGCTCGATGACCTCCCAGCGTCCTTCGATCTTGCGAAATACCCGGGGCAGGAACTCCTTCACCACCCTCCCCTGGCGGTCCTGAGCTTCTGCATACACCAGGCCGCCCGTGTCGCGATCGAACCAGGCGCGGACGCGCTGGTAACCCGTGGCCGGCCCGGTGGGGTCCTCGCTTTCCAAGACGTCACAAAACTGGCCGCGGCGCATTTCGGAGCGGATCAGCCGCTGCTGCGGCCAGTACAAGAAATGCATGCCCAGGTCTGCCAGCCAAAAGTCCGTGCCCGCAAATGGTTCCATCAAGGCTTCGACCGGAACAGCTTGGCCGGCAGCCGGCAGGGATTCTCCCGGGCCGGCCTCGGCCAAAAAGTATCGGGGAGGACTGTCGGGGAAACGCTCGATCCAGAGACGCAGCCGGCGTCCCTCTCGGGAGGGACCGGCTTCGTAGAGGGAGCTCCATCCCTGTGCAGTGGGGTAAAGCGCAATGAGCACGGGCAATTCGATCGGGAGACCGGCGCCCCGGGGCGGGCGCGTCACAAACGTGCCCTGGTTGGTTCGGGCTTCGGTGGGCACCATCGCCAACACGCGCTGGACCAGGGCCCGACCGGCGGTCTCCGCGGACGAATCGGGGCCGGCCGGGGCCGGGCGGGTTCCGAGGATCAAGGCCGCTGCGGCCAGCCAGGGGAGGGCTCGGGACCGGCGTGTTGTCGGGTTCATGGGTTGCGAAACACTCGCGGGAGCACCTCCGAGACGTGTCGCACAAAGTGAGCTCGAAGTTGTCGCCGAACCTCGGCAGGCATTTCGTCCCAGTCGTTGCGGTTGGCTTCGGGCAGGATGACGTGCCGCAATCCGTGTCGGACGGCCGCCAGGAGTTTTTCCTTGATACCCCCGACGCGCAGCACTCGTCCGCGCAAAGTGATCTCTCCGGTCAGCCCCAGGTCGGATCGCACGGGGCGTTGTTGCCAGAGCGAAGCGAGAGCAACCAGCACGGCCAATCCGGCACTTGGTCCGTCCTTGGGGGTGGCCCCTGCGGGCACGTGAACGTGAAGGTCTTCCCGGTCGTGGGCCACCGGGGCCAGGCCGAGCGGCTCGGCCTGACTGCGCAAGTAACTCAGCGCGGTCCGCACGCTCTCCTTCATGACCTCGCCCAGCGATCCGGTCAGCAGCAGCTCCCCTTTCCCGGGCATGCGGGTGGCCTCGATGAACAACACCTCTCCTCCGTAAGGGGTCCAGGCCAGGGCCAGGGCAATGCCGCAGTCCCGGATCCCTTCGGCCGGTTCGTCCGGGAACCGGGGTGCCCCGAGGTAGGCCGGCAGATCGTCCGGCTCGATTCGCACCCGGGATCCGGCCGCGCCGGCGCGGCCCTGACCCAGCCGCCGCGTGGCCTTGCGGGCCAGGGCTGCCAGGTCGCGCTCCAGTTGGCGCACACCGGCTTCGCGAGTGTATTCACGGATCAGACGCCGCAGGGTGGGCGTGGGCACAATGACTTCGCGCGGGCGAAGGGCATGCTCGCGCAGTTGGCGCGGCCACAAATGACGCCGCGCAATGTGGAGCTTTTCGGACTCGGTGTAGCTGGGCAACTCGATGACCTCGAGTCGGTCGCGCAGAGCGGGTGGCACGGGCTCCAGCCAGTTTGCCGTCGTCAAAAACAGCACCCGCGACAGGTCGAACGGCAGGTCCAAATAGTGATCCACAAAGGCATGGTTCTGCGCGGGGTCCAATACCTCCAGCAGGGCCGAAGCGGGATCGCCGCGCACGTCGGTGCCCAGTTTGTCCAGCTCATCCAAGACAATCACGGGGTTTCGGCTTTCCACCCGGCGCAGGGCCTGGAGGATGCGGCCCGGCAGGGCACCCACGTAGGTGCGACGATGACCGCGGATCTCGGCCTCGTCGCGTACGCCGCCCAGCGAGAGACGCGCGAACTTGCGGCCCAGGGCCCGCGCCACACTTTGGCCCAGGGAGGTTTTCCCGGTGCCGGGAGGCCCCACCAGACACAGGATGGGCCCTTTTAATTCGCGGCGGCGCTGGATGACGGCGATAAATTCGAGCAACCGTTCCTTCACCTTCTCCAGCCCGTAATGATCTTCGTCCAGAACCCGGGCGGCCCGATCCAGATCGAGATTGTCTTCCGTGACGCGTTGCCAGGGCAGCGCCAGGATCCAGTCCAGGTAACTCCGCGCCACGGCGTACTCGGGGGACGCCGGCGTCATTTGCTCCAGTCGGGTCAGCTCCTGTTGGGCAACCTGTCGCGCCTCGTCGGGCAGAGCGACCTGGTCCAGCCGGGCGCGCAGGGCGCGGAGGTCGGGCGATCCTCCTTCCTCCTCGCCCAGTTCGCGTCGGATGACCCGCAGCTGCTCCCGCAGGAAGTAATCGCGTTGGGACTTGGAGATCGAGGAAGCGACCTCGGCCTGAATCTTGGAACTCAGAGAGAGGACCTCCCGTTCGCGGTGCAGAAGCGGCAGCAGCAGGTCCAGCCGTTCACGCACCGAGGAGGCCTCGAGAAGCTTTTGCCGCTCCTCGAGCCCCAGGTTCAAATGCGCCGCCACTAGGTCGGTAAAATGCCCCGGATCCTCCGTGTTCAATGCCAGAGCCTTGACCTGCTCCGTCAGGGCCGGGGACATCTCGCTGATGTGTTGGAACTCCGCCTGGGCATTGCGGAAACGCGCCAGGGTTTCCACCGAGTCGTCCTTTTGATCGCGGCGCAACTCGTAACGCACCACGAGGTACGGCTTTTCGCGAACGGCCTCCCGGAGACCGATCCGCCACAGGCCTTCGACCAGCACGCGGGCCGTGCCGTCCGGGAACTTCAACATTTTCAACAGCCGCGCCGCGCAGCCCACCGGATGAAGATCCTCCAGCCGCGGATTCTCCACGTCCGGCTTTCGCTGGAGGGCCACGCCCAACAACCGGTCTCCGGCCACCACGTCATCAATAAGGCGAATGCTCGCCTCTGACTCCACCATCAGCGGGGTGACCATCCCGGGGAAAATCACGATGTCCGACAGCCCCAGGATGGGCAGGGTTTCCGGCAAAACGCGGGAGGAAATGCGAGGAGGGGCTCCTGTACTGCTGGCAACGTCCAGGATGCTGACGAATTCAGTGTCCGGCGATTCCGGCGAATGGGGCATCGGTGGGGATCAGAAGGCTCCGGCGGTGGGCCGGCTCAATCCGCAGACGGCCGGGGGCCGACCCTCAGGCGTTTTTTGCCCGGGCCGGGCGGGCGGGCCAGCGGTACATCGATGCGCAGGAACCCGTTCACGTAAATCGCCTTGGCACGATCCAGATCGTAACATTCCGGCAGCTCCAACACCCGCTCGAACGGCCCATACGTGATCTCCATGATGAGAAAATTACATCGGGCCGCCCGACAGCTGTCCGGCCGGTGCCCGCGGATGCAAAGGCGGTTGCCCTCCACGGTGATCTCCAAATTCTCGCTGGACATCCCGGCCAGCTCAACCTTGATGACGAGCCCGTCTTCGGTGGTGTACAGGTCCGTGTTGGGTTGCCAGTGCGCTTGTTCTGCCGGATCGCGGCTTGTCAGTGCGGATCGCCCCAGTAAATGCACGGATGAACTCATTTTGCCCATGTCTCCCTTGTCTTCCGTCGCGCGCCGTTGAGGTGTTGCGAATGGAAACGTCAGCCAAACCGGATGGTTACGCGGGGCCGCTCTCCTTTGCGGGCGTGGTAATGAATCGTGCCCGCCCGGCCGGCGGAGGCACCCCCACGGCAACCGCAGCCGATCGCCCGCGCCCCGGACCCGCGACGCCGTCGCCACAGGCGCCAACCCATCCAAACCGCGGTGGCGGCCACGATGCCAAGTGAGGCTGCCTGCTGCCAGTCCACGATGCCAACATAACGCTTGCCTGCCAACCCGCAACCGAGAACTCCAACCAGAATTTCGAGCCTGAGTTCATTCCCAACGATTCTTGGGCGCTCCGCGAAACGCGTTCGGGACCGCGTCTGCGCCGGATGCATGGTGCGCCGGTTTTGAACCTTGGATCTCACCCCCCGGATCTCGCTGCCCCCGGGTGGAGCTGCTCGAGCGGGTTCGCGCCAGAGGGTTGTGTCATTTCCGGACACTGCATCCGGGACTTCGGGGGTCGGTTTGGGCACGGGCGCCGTTCGTTCATGGGCCCGGCCAAGACTCGGCATTCTGTCATTTTTCCGGGACAAGCCGCGGACAATTGGAGCGGGTGTGGCGAAATCGGGCCACGAGCGAGGGGGCGCCGGTGGTGCGGCAGGGGAGGTACTGGTACGGGGAGGCGGTGGTGAACAGCCGGACCGACGGGGTGTGGGTGGTGGTGACGAACCTGGGGGTGGTGCGGGGTAATCCGGACCGGGTGCAGTGGGAGGTGCGGTCGGACTTTGTGGCACAGACTCCCGAAACCCTGATCTATGACGGGGATGGCAACCTTGTGCGGGACGGGCGGTGGATGTACAGTTGGGACGCGGAGAACCGGTTGGTGCGGGTGATGAGCTACGGGGCCACAGACCGGGCCAGTTGGCGTCGGGTGGACTGGGCGTACGATGCGCTGGGCCGGCGGATCCGGCAGACGAGCTACGTGCTGAGCAACGGGGTTTGGGTGGCGACGGAGGACCTGAAATTCGTGAGCGATCCGGTGTGGTTCGGCCGGCACATTGCAGAACTGAATGCCACGAACCATGCCGTGGTGCGCAGCTACGTGTGGGGCCTGGACCTGAGCGAGACGCTGGATAGTGCGGGTGGCGTGGGCGGTCTGCTCTGGGTGCGGCTGGCCAGCGGTCCGGCCTCGGGGACGCATTTTGTGACCTACGACGGCAACGGGAACGTGTGGCAATTGGTTTCCGCCAGCACCGGCACCGAGACGGCGCGGTACGAATACGGTCCCTTCGGCGAAGCCCTCCGCGCCACCGGTCCGATGGCCAAGAGCAACCCGTTCCGCTTCTCAACCAAGCGGGCCAGCGACCCCGCCGACCTGGTCTTGTACGAATACCGTGCATGCAGCCCGAGTTTGGGGCGGTGGCCGAACAGAGATCCCATCCTCGAGATTGGTTTCAGGAGAGTCTTCTTGAAGAAGCGCCTGAAGGGAGGGCTTCATGAGTATGCATTCGTGCGCAACAACCCAATCAGTATGCACGATGTTGATGGCCTTGGAATTGGCTGCGCAGTGAAATGGGCGTCGCAAGTCGAGCTCGGTCATGCAGCCCCGATGAACTGTGCGGGAAGCGCTATCGCCGATGCTCTAATACTGCTGAAATCCTCTTACCCGAACTACGATCCGAAAAGCAACGGGCATAACGCTCTCCACTGTTTGGCCAATTGCCTCATGGCCAAATACTGTCACTTTCCGGGCAAGTCCGAAGATGAGATCTTTGACCACATGATGGATGCCAATAGCGACTACGAACTTTGCACCGCCAAAGAGGAACTGTGTGGCAAGTGGTGCGGAGATCAGAATGCATACAGGCAGGATGTGATGTCCGACATTAAGGCTGACATGGCGGGGATCAGAGCTGGTCTGGCTGGGCAAGATTGCGTGGCTGCTTGTGAACCTGAAACCAGGACGCCCGGTCCAAAGCAGCCAGATTCCTGCGATTGCAGGAAAGTCAAAGAATGCGAGGCATGGTATGACAAAACGTATGGCACATTTTGAGTGCTAAATTGAATAGTTACTTGCGTGGCGATGCAACCAGGCAACGACGATTCCTCCGTGTTCTTGTCAGCAGTGATCGCACTTGCGGTCGTCGGCAGTCTTGTGCTTTGGTTTTCCTGTGGGCTTTACGAACGGCTTGGTTTTTCTGTCGGCTGGAACATTTTGGCAACCGTGGGCACATGGTTCATGTTTTTGCTTTTGTCCATTTGCTTCATTACGAGAGTCCTCAAACTCGACAAGAGACTGCTGAAAGGCTCTCTGGGGCTCACGTTCTTGTTTAGCGCTCCAGTGCTATTCTTTGTCATTTTGTTCACGGTGATTGGCTACGGGGCGTTTTGAGCAAGGCACGGTTGAATTATGTAACCGACTGTCCCGCACAAACGGTGTAAGGAATCTGGCTCGCCTCAGGCCGGCTCGATAGAAGGTCGGCTACCCGCGCTTGCCGCACAGCCCTGGGCGCAGCGTCTTCGCTTTGGAGTGCAGAAGGAATTGGATTTGAAAACGGAGCGGGACGCATTTCAGTCTCTGGCACCGGGGTGTCGGGGCATAGCAGTAGCGCGAGCTGGTGGCGTGCCGTATCGGGGATTGCCAATCTGCGAAAGCGCCGTTGGGGCAAACGGCCGGCGACTGGCCGTCGGTCTGACGACCGCAGCGCCCCGCGGCGCAGGGAGGCGCGCCGGGAGGTTGGGACACCGGCGCAAGAAGACCAGACTGCCATCAATCGAGATGCGCCCTGGGCGGATTTGGCGGACGAGTAGCGGGTGGACAAATGACGCTTGGCGGGTTATAGAGGACCTGAAGTTGGTGAGCGATCCGGTGTGGTTCGGCCGGCACGTCGCGGAGCTGAATGCGACGAACCATGCGGTGGTGCGCAGCTACGTGTGGGGCCTGGACCTGAGCGAGACGCTGGACGGTGCCGGTGGTGTGGGCGGTCTGCTCGGGGTGCGGCTGGCCAGCGGTCCCGCCGCCGGCACCCACTTCGTCACGTATGACGGCAAGGGCAACGTCTGGCAGTTGGTGTCCACTTCGACCGGCACGGAAACGGCCCGGTATGAATACGGTCCCTTCGGCGAGCCGCTTCGCACGTCCGGCGCCGCTGCTACTTCGAACCCCTTCCGCTTCAGCACGAAACGGCCGGATCCGGCGACGGGAGTGGTCCTCTACGAATACCGCATTTACTCGCCGGGCGCAGGCCGGTGGCCACACTGCGATCCTGTCAATGAACCGGGCTTGCAGCTTCTCATGGGTCGGGTTCAGCCCTTTAACGTGCAGGAGGAGAAGAACCTCTACCGATTTGCACTTAACGATCCCATCTCCAAATACGATCCGGATGGCAGAGTAGTTCCAGCCGCGCCTGTCGTTATCATCGTTGCAGGGTCAATCGCCATTGAGTTTGGCGTCAGGATTTACTGCCCTTGTGCATTTATGAGAGGTCAGGAGGCTTACATTCGGACGCCAACGGCGATCCTCGCGCACTTCAGCGGTGCAATCACTACGGCCATTGAAATCTATTGCGATGGACCGGCCACAGTTAGGTTGCATCTCTGGAAGGGCTCCAACGACGCCTGCCATGACGAGCTCGTTGTCATCTGCACTGGCAAAAGGCGCGGCACATGAAGAAGCAACCACCCGACAGCAGTCGGAAATGGTTCCTTGGTTGGCGACCAGCCATTGCCGTTGAAGTGTTCCTCATTGCGCTGGTGGTCTGTTTGGTTCTGTTCGGAAAGCTGGGTGTGTGGTTGTTGAACGCGGTGAAGAAGTTTGTTGGTCAATAGGCTTGGCCTCGTCTACCCTGGCAGAGGGTGTAACAGGAGCTTGTGGGGCTTGGGCCGCATCGAGCCCGGCGGCCAGCTGCACCTGAGGCACTGCCCTTTCGCTGCTTCACGCCGCTTCGGATCGCGGGAGGCATTTGGTTGCCGACCTCGAACTGAATTTGAACTGGTTGCCGGCGCCACGGGACCTGTCGGCCAGGACGCCAGGCGCAACGTGCTGGGATATGCGAACGCCTTGGGTGAGGCGACGAACGCGCCAGCGGTTTCGGTGAGCACGAAACCGGCGTATCGCAAGGACCGTCATTTCCCAGCTGAACTGGCGGTGGATACTGCGGCCGGCGGCGTCTGGCTGGGTCTCACCAACGATGCTTGTACGCCGGTGGGCTGAGCCCAAGACGCGCTGAGCACTATAACGGGCCAGGTACTCGGGCCCAAAACGCCCAGAACGCTCACCCACACTGCGAATGGCAGCCTTGTGCGGGGCCGGCGGTGGGTGTAGAGTTGGGACGCGGAGAACCGGCTGGTGCGAGTGATGAGCTATGGGGCCACAGACCGGGCCGGTTGGCGTCGGGTGGACTGGGCGTACGATGCGCTGGGCCGGCGCATCCGACAGACGAGCTACACGCTGAGCAACGGGGTCTGGGTGGTGACGGAGGACCTGAAATTCGTGAGTGATCCGGTCTGGTTCGGCCGGCACCTTGCAGAGTTGAACGCTACGAACCACGCGCTGGTGCGCAGCTACGTCTGGGGCCTGGACCTGAGCGAGACGCTGGACGGCGCCGGTGGTGTGGGCGGTTTGCTCTGGATTCGAATGGCCAGCGGTCCGGCCTCGGGGACGCACTTTGTGACCTACGACGGCAACGGCAATGTCTGGCAGTTGGTTTCCGCCAGCACCGGCACGGAGACCGCCCGTTACGAATACGGCCCCTTCGGCGAACCCTTGCGCGCCAGTGGCCCCCAAGCCGCCAACCCGTTCCGGTTCAGCACGAAGTATCAGGACGACGAGACGGGCCTGCTCTACTACGGCCACCGCTACTACGCTCCCAGCACCGGACGGTGGCCAAACAGAGATCCGTTGGGGGAACTCGGCGGTGTGAACCTTTACGGTTTCGTCGCCAATGATCCGATTACAACGATTGATGCCCTCGGCCTGAAGCAATACAAAATATGGGCATCGGCTTTTATCATGCCGGCAACGATCACGTTTCCGCACACCTTTAACACCGCGCCGTTTATTGACTTGTTCGCAACCTGGGCGGGCAACGGCAGGGGCTTTGGCCCAGGCCCTCTGGCACCGTGGTATTCAAAGATGGCTCATGAGGTCGTCATAGAAACCAGCCCGGTGAAACCACCAGTAGTATCGAACGGGTCCGTCGGTGGCTCATCAGCGGTCTGGTATATGACGTGGGCTGGCCCGGCATTCGCGACCGGTGTTTCACCCGCTCCAGCGCTCGCAACTGTGACTCGTCCGTCCAGGTGCATCACAAAAGTTGTCATCAACGGCTCGGTCAGAAATCCATTGGAGCCACTGGCACCGTCAATCGATTACAGCTACACGTTTGTGCTCGATTCATTGAAAGGCAGGGGCCGCTTACAGCGGTCGCCACGACCATTATCCGTGGCACGAACTCTACGTGAACGGCGTTTCCTTGGTGACCGATCCCCCGCTTGGGCCGACCTACACACCAGCGGATTTAATTTTCAGCCACACGATTTCGCCGGGATGGTTTGGCATTCCCAAAGAGTGTTGCAAGACGCCATGATTCGGAATGCCCTTTCCATCCCTGTATTTTGTGCCCTGGCCTTGTTGCAGTCCGGCTGCGGCAGGAAGTCGGAGAAAGACATTCATTCAGAATCAAAGATGATGTTCAACTCGTCGGAATGGAACAAAGCTGCTGCAGAGGACATCTCAGTAAGAATCATCTCTGTCTTTCACCGGCCTGCGGCTAATCTCTCGTGGATAAATGAACACGATCTCCCGCAATTGACTGCCGAAGAACAAGAGGCAATCGCAAAGCACGGTGTGACGGGACAGATGGAAGTGGTTTATTCGACCGCGCGGGGCAGTGGCTCAAAAGAGGTTCGTGTGGTAATCAACCAGACCGGCCCGCTGACAGCGAACGCGCGTCTTGCCGTGCCAAAAAGTGGCAGCGCAATTTTTATCCATGAGACGGGCGAACTGAAGCCGCTTTTTACGAACTCTCCACCGTCGGCACTTATCTTAGAAATCTTCCAAGAGAAAAAGGAAACGACGTTTTTCTTGGACTATCCTCGGGACCGCGTGCGAAGCGGCGGCGCGATGTTTTGGTGGGATGAAGACGGGCACTTTCACGAAATCTAGGAGAGCACGCGATGCACAACGTTGGCGTGGCAATCTGGGCTTTGGTTTTGTTTGTTGTTCCTTTAGCCGTTCTTTTCGCAGTCGCATACTTTCCGGTCTTGCTTGGGGCGGCGATGCTAACGCGCCGCAGGTGGCTGAACACGGCTGATGTATGGACACCTTATGCGAGCGCGGCGGGGACAGTACTCGCATATATCGCGGCGGGTTTTTTGGATATCGACAGGTTCGCGTTTGTTCCTCAGCACACGATAGCGGCTTGGCAATCTGCCGGTTATTTTTATGAGCTTACCCAAGCTTTGTTGAATGGCTTGATCTCCGGTTTGCTGCTCGTAATCCTTGCGCGCTTTCGTCCAAACCTCGTTCGACGTCCTTGGGTTGCAAAGCCGCTCGTTGCAGGTTTGGTTTCGTTCGTCGTGTTTTGGTTTTGGCCCGCGCTGGTGTCGGCGGTTGTCTGAAACGCGGTCGATAAGCGGGGCAGAGTTGACTGCTGAAGCGTTTTGAACACTGCGCTGGGAACGATGAAACGTCGGCTCAGATGACCCCCCAACTGGCTGTCCCGCACAAATGGTGAGAAGGAATTTAGCGCCCCTCTTGGCCGGGGCGGAGTTGGGGCAGGCTTCACTGCGCGATGCTTCGTTGCGCCGGGCCACCCGCGCCCGCGCCATGGCCCTGCGCCTCGCTGCTTGGGTCGCTCGGGCCGCCCTGCTCCCGCCGGTCGCAGGGCTAGGGCCACTAAGCGCTCGCGACCCTCCGTCTCGGTTCTTTGTCGGTGTTGCCTGCGGGTGGGAGCGGTGGTCCATCCACATGTGGCCCGCGTCTCTGCTATGGCCTCGGCACCACGTCCGCCGGCAGGCAAGTCTGTCCTCTTGGCGCTGGCGTTCATCGTGGCTACACCCCTGGGCCGTGAAGGCCGTGCGGCCGCACACTACGCAGCGCGTCTTTTGGCTGTCCGTCCGGGTGCAATTGGAGGTGCGGTCGGACTTTGTGGCGGAGAGCTCTGAAACCTTGGTGTACGACGGAGACGGCAACCTTGTCCGGGATGGGCGGTGGGTGTACAGTTGGGACGCGGAGAACCGGTTGGTGCGGGTGATGAGCTACGGAGCGGGCGATCGGGCCGGTTGGCGTCGGGTGGACTGGGCGTACGATGCACTGGGCCGGCGCATCCGGCAGACGAGCTACGTGCTGAGCAACGGCGTCTGGGTGGTGACGGAGGACCTGAAATTCGTGAGCGATCCGGTGTGGTTCGGCCGGCACATTGTGGAGCTGAACGCGACGAACAACGCTCTTGTTCGCACCTACGTTTGGGGCCTTGACTTGAGTGGGACAATGGACGGTGCCGGTGGCGTGGGCGGATTGCTGTGGGTGCGGCTGGCCAGCGGTCCGGCGTCCGGGACGCATTTCGTCACCTGCGACGGCAACGGGAATGTCTGGCAGTTGGTCTCTGCTACCACCGGCATGGAGACGGCGCGCTACGACTATGGCCCCTTCGGCGAACCCCTCCGCGCCGCCGGCCCCGCTGCCTTTTCCAACCCCTTCCGCTTCAGCGCCAAACGTACGGACCCCGCAACGGGGCTGGTACTCTACGAATACCGCGCTTACAGCCTGAGCTTGGCAAGATGGTTGACCCGAGATTCGTTGGCAGATGAAAGTTTCATCTCTTTTTATTCCACCGGAAAGCCTCTAAGAGACCAAAAGCTCTTGAGAGCCGAAAGCTTGGGCCCACCATACGGATGGGTTGCTAATAACGGTGTGAGCCGCGTGGACGTTCTTGGCCTGAGGATCGACGCGGCGTGGTGCCAACAGTGGTTCACGAGGTGCGTGAGTGACAATCTGCAGAACCTCCGAAGCTGTTTGGGCTGCACGGGGCCAAGTATCGGAATAGGTCTTGCCGCCTGCGTCCTCGGCTGCTTAAAGTGGCTACCTTCTGGACATTACGCCACCTGTGTCGTGCTTTGCGCCGGAGTCGACAGCATCGTGTTCCTCGTCTCAAGCGCACGGTGTCTTGACGCCTTCAATGACGGCTTGGAGCAATGCCAGAAAGGCTATGAACGCTGTATGGAGCGGGTGACTGAGTGACAGCATGCGACATCTTGGCACATCGCTGTTGTGGGCGTTGCCCTATGTAGCCGGCATTGGCATCTGGGTAAGGTGCTTTGTGTACATTCGCAAGCATTCCCTCAGTGTGGGCAGTTATGACCAGCGTGCTGCGATGCATTTCATGGCCTTTCCGGTTGCTTGCCTAGTTGGGATGGCGACGACGCTCGGCCTCAGTATGGCGAGTGAACATCAAGCGGGCGAGTTGTGGCTATTTCTGCTATTGCAATTGCTTTCACTTCTCGTTCATCTTTATCTGGCGTACGTTGTTGTTTTTTATGCGGCGTGGGTGTTTGTCGGTGTGTGGCGTGGAGGAAGCCACAGCGACCCGGTAGCGGCGCTGCGGAGTGCGCACCGGTCGCACCAGCAGCAGGAGCGCGGATTAAGGATGTGCTTCATCATCGTTGCGGCGTTCCTGGGGCTCTGTACTGGCTTGATCATGGGGATGGGGCTTGTCGCCCAGAAGGCCAGTCGTATACTGTTGCAGTTGCCCTGAGGCAGTGTTTCCTTCGCCTCAGTGACAAGGCGGAGCGCATGGTTTTGGAGGCCAGGCGGAAGTCAGACAGAGTCCATTTGCCGAGCGTTGCTGAGCGACGGGGAAATGTAAGTCTCCTGCTCGGGGGGCTCCTGGACACCTTCTACGGGACGGGCGGTGGGTGTACAGTTGGGGAGCGGAGAACCGGCTGGGGTGGGTGATGAGCCACCGGGCGAGCGACCGGGCCAGTTGGCGTCGGGTGGACTGGGCGCACGATGCGCTGGGCCGGCGGATCCGGCAGACGAGCTACATGCTGAGCAACGGGGTCTGGGTGGTGATGGAGGACCTGAAATTCGTGAGCGATCCGGTGTGGTTCGGCCGGCACGTGGTCGAGCTGAACGCCACGAACCAGACGCTGGTGAGCAGCTATGTCTGGGGCCTGGACCTGAGCGAGACGCTGGACGGTGCCGGTGGCGTGGGCGAATTGCTGTGGGTGCGGCTGGCCAGCGCTCCGGCCTCGGGGACGCAATTTGTCACCTACGACGGTAACGGCAACGTCTGGCAGTTGGTTTCCGGCAGCACCGGCACGGAAACGGCCCGGTACGAATACGCTCCCTTCGGCGAACCCCTCCGCACCACCGGTCTTGCCGGCGCTTCTAACCCCTTCCGCTTCAGTGCCAAACGCAGCGACCCGGCCACGGGAGTAGTCCTCTACGAATACCGCGCTCACAGCCCGGGCTTGGGAAGGTGGTTGAGCAGAGATCCCATCGGGGAGAACGGAGGAGGGATCAATCTGTACGCATTCGTAGCGAATGATGCGAGAAATCATGTTGATGTTCTCGGATTACAACCTTGTCGCAAGCTGGGGAAAATCAGTTGGGGGTTCTCTGCAAATATCGCTACCGGAATCTACGCTGGATGGGATGCTTCAGGCGATCTTGAGAAGTGTGGTTGCTGCTACATCGCAAACATTGAGCTCGGTCTTGAAGTAGGCATCGGAGCAAGGTTCCGTAGACAAAGGAGCGCGACTGTCAATATACCAAAGCTTGGACCGGTCGGCGTCTATTTTGGAATTGATGCGGTATTCTCCCTCGCCCAACAGCGAACGCACGCAAAGACGACTGTCACATGGTGTCCAGGTGAGATGTCGGGTGGGGGAACGTTTTATCTGATCGACCTGGATCTTGGTCCAAATGTTGGGCTTTCAGCCTTTGGCGGTGGGCAAATCGGCCACTACGTCAAACTCAACGTCTCAGCGAAGGTCAGCACAAGCATTGCAGCCAACGCCAAGGCTGGACTGGAAATTGTGCCCACCGCCGCAAAAGTGGATGTATACGCCATCGGCTCAGCGACTTTTGATTTCACACTTAGTGCGGCCTTCACGTTAGCGTGGGATATCGGTCCGTGGACTTCACCTGACTGGCTCGACCTTGGTGAGTTCAACTGGTCTCTCCTTGGCGGGCCTGTGGGCTTTCAAGAGCAGCGCCTTGGTCGCATTCTGAGCTTCCCGTAACCGTGAACGTCATGATCCCATGAATGTGATAATGTGGATTGCAATACTGGTATGCGTCGCCCTTTTCTTCGCTGGACTCTCGATGAGAGTGGATGGCGTGGACCCACAGGAGTGTCGGCAAATCGCTGCCATCCTTTTTATCGGTGCGTTTCTTGCCGCACCGGTCATGTGCTTCATGGAGTTCCTCATGCGGTGCCTGGCGAAGGGTGCGGCGCGGATTGTGCATGGGCAGTCAGCCATAATCGGGCCAGTTCGATTTGTGCCCTTTCGGCTATGGATCGCAATGGGGGCAGCATATTTGGCTTTTGCATTCGGCGGGTTCGTGGGCGCGATCTGGAAAGGTCCTGCCTCTTTCTGGGCCGGATTGGTCGCAGCTGGCTTTGGTTGTGGACTGTTAGCTGGCTTTGGCGTGTGTTGGATGCGAGCACGTAGTGCGGCCAGACGCCGGGCAGCGGCTATGCAGCACAAAGGGTGAGAGGGAATTGTGGACCGCGGAGGCCGAGGTGAAGATGGTCTGCCACCCACGCCTGTGCCACTGCCCCTGCGTTCGTCGGTCGCTGCGGAGTGCGGCAGACATTGATTGGACTAGCTTCTGATGTGAATTGTTTGAAGCGTTTGACGGGATTGGTCAGGGAACTTGGCGGCCGCGGGGCTCCGGGAAACGAGGATGTCATGGGCGAGGCGACGAACACGGCCAGCGTGGGCGTGAATAGGAGCCCGGCCCATCGCAACGACGCTTATTTGCGGGCGGAACTGGCCATGGAACATTCGACCGGCCCGCTGTGGCTGGGCGTCAGGAACTTGGTCGTGTTGCCGATGAGCTCAAGCCGGTGCGTGGTCAGGAGCATCATGGGCGAGGTGTGCGTGCCGAAGACGCCTGAGACCTTCCGGTATGATGCGGACGGCAATCTCATGCGCGATGGGCGTGGGAATTCCACGTGGGTTGGTGAGGATTGGCACTTGATAGTCGAGAGCCGATCTGACACGGCGTCGACATCGTGGCGGCTGGCCGAGTGGGAATATGACTGGTTGGGCTGGGGGATTTGGCAGAGGAGAAACCTGTGGAGAGATGGAGCGTGGCGAGTTATGGAGGACCTGAAATTCGTGAGCGATCCGATGCTGTTCGGCCGGCACATTGCAGAGTTGGATTCCACGAACCATGCCATGGTGCGCAGCTACGTGTGGGGCCTGGACCTGAGCCAGACGCTGGACAGCGCCGGCGGCGTAGGTGGCCTACTCTGGGTGCGGCTGGCCGGTGGTCCCGCCGCAGGCACTCATTTCGTCACCTACGACGGCAACGGGAACGTGTGGCAATTGGTTTACGCCAGCACCGGCACGGAAACGGCCCGGTATGAATACGGTCCTTTCGGGGAGCCCCTCCGCGCCACCGGCCCCGGCGCTCCCTCCAACCCCTTCCGCTTCAGCACCAAACGGGCGGATCCGACCACGCGGCGGGTGCTCTACGAATACCGCGCCTACAGCCCGAGCTTGGGGAGGTGGCTTAGCCGGGAGTTGGTCGCGGAGTTGGGAGCAAGAGACCTTTATGTTGTCGGTGGTAACAGGGCTGTCGGCGGATTCGATGCTTTAGGGCTTCAGGTCCGGGCTTCCACCACCTGCGGCGCCTCCCACACCAGCCGTTTATGGAACCCGTTGCCCCGTGTGCATCAGCGGATGTGCCGTGCCGCGGAAGGGCTCATCCGAGGTTTCCTCAGCACGCCGCAAGAGATTCGGGCCTGGAATCGTTACGTTGCGGGGACGGGTCAGGATATTGAGTTAACGGCCGACGAGATGGAGTCGATTGTCAGTCAATCGGCGAACCTCCAAGCGGAGTTGCAACGGCAAGCTCGGGAATGTGCCGACCCGAGCTCGCCGGAGGTGCGAAGGAGGGGGGTGATCACCGAGGCGGTGGGGCCGCCCTGGGTGTATGCTCTGGGCACCGTGACATTTCGGCTTGAGACTGCATGTTCGTGTCACAATCCATGGTGGCAGGTGTGCTTGGAGGACAAGTACGATTTCGATCCCCAGTGGTGGGCAACCCATCGATCGAGGGAAGGGGAAGTCTATACGATCCTTATCTGGGCGGCAGAGAACGCGATGCAGTGCGGTTGGCGTCCTTTTTGGCATAGGGGGTGCGTGGCGGGCACAGTGTACTGGCATGACGTCCCATAGGTTGCGACTGGTGATTTACTGGCTGGCTCTTCTTCTGCCCACGTTCATCACGGGGTTTGACATGTTTGTGGGTCGCATGGGCTACGATTGGAAGCTACCGGGGAGTCTGCTATACACGGGGATCCTGGCGAGCCTGACGGTGTGTTGGTGCACAAGCCTCACCATGCAGTGCAGTTGGGGAAGGCGGCTTCTGTTTGCGCTCATGGCGGTACCATTGCTTGTCCTTGAGGTTTTGCTGTTAGGCGTGCTCGTATTGTTTGTGTACGGACCGCTGCTTGACTGACACGCGCGTCGACCAGTTCTGTGGGCATGTGATCGGCATGCGGCCGGCGAGAGCCACTGATCAGAGTCGGCAGATTGGATAATAATGCGGCTTGTCGTTGCGATGGCTATCGCTGGGATACGGAGACAAGTGTGAACTCGGGCTCAGGCTGCTGGCAGCGGACGCTTTACACGCCGCAGGGGCAGGTGTGGCGCAGTTGGGGCACCAGTGCCTGGCCGGTGGAGTACGGCTACGATCATGCCGGGCGACTGACCAACTTGGTGACCTGGCAGCAATTCGACCTGGGCAGCGGGCAGGGCACCGGCGGTCAGGCCCGGACGGCCTGGCGGTATGACGCGCAACGGGGCTGGCTGGTGGCCAAGTGGTACGCCGACCCGACCACCGGGGTGCCGACGGAGAGTCGGGCGGTGCGCTACACGTGGACGGCCGGCGGTCGGTTGCGCAGTCGGCAATGGACACGCGGGCTGGTGACGACCTACGGCTACAACGCGGCCGGCGATCTGGAATCGGTTCAATACAGCGGCGGGGTCGGCTGATCGAGGTGGTGCAGGGCCCGGCCACGCTGCGGCGGTGGTACAGTGCGGCCGGGGAACTGATCAGCGAGAGCTGGACCGGCGGGGAACTGGACGGGGTGCGGGTGACGAACTTGGTGGACGCTCTGGGCCGCCGGACGGCCCAGGAGGTCTGGCGGGGCCCGCAACGTCTCAGCCGGGTGGATTACACCTGGGGCGGCGGCGACCGACTGTTGAGCGTGTCGGACGAGCTGGGCCATCGGGCGGACTACGACTGGGAACCGCTGGCGCCGATGGTGCGGCAGGTGAGCCTCCGGCAGTCGGGCACGGTGCGGCTGACCACCACGCGGGGGTTCGATGCGTGGAACCGGTTGACCAATATCCAGTCGGTGGCGGCCACGGGGCTGGTCAGTGGGCTGCGCTGGACCTACGACGAACGGGGCCAGCGGGTGCGGGCCGACTGGGCCGACGGGAGCCGGTGGGTGTACAGCTACGACGCCTACGGGCAGTTGCAGTCGGGGCGACGGTACTGGGCCGATGGCACGCTGGTGGCGGGGCAACAGTTCGAGTATCGGCACGATGCGATTGGGAACCGGACGGCCGGGGCCTGGGGCGGGGATGAACGGGGCCAGAGCCTGCACTGGAGCACCAACACGGTCAACCGACTCAATCAGTACACCAGTCGGACGGTGCCGCCGTATGTGGCGGTCTCGGGCGAGGCGGCCACGAATGCGACGGTGACGCTCTGGTGGGGCACCAACGAGTGTGCGCCGGTAGTGCGGCAGGGGCGGTACTGGTATGGGGAGGCGCAGGTGAACAACCGGACCGGCGGGGTGTGGGGGGTAGCGACGAACCTGGGGTGGTGCGGGGCAATCCGGATCGGGTACAGTCGGAGGTGCGGTCGGACATTGTGGCACAGAGTGCGGAGGCGCTGATCCATGACGGGGATGGCAACCTTGTACGGGACGGGCGGTGGATGTACAGTTGGGACGCGGAGAACCGGCTGGTGCGGGTGATGAGCTATGGGGCCAGCGATCGGGCCGGTTGGCGTCGGGTGGACTGGGCGTACGATGCGCTGGGCCGGCGGATCCGGCAGACGAGCTACGTGCTGAGCAACGGGGTTTGGGTGGTGACGGAGGACCTGAAATTCGTGAGCGATCCGGTGTGGTTCGGCCGGCACATTGTGGAGCTGAACGCGACGAACAACGCTCTTGTTCGCACCTACGTTTGGGGCCTTGACTTGAGTGGGACAATGGACGGTGCCGGTGGTGTAGACGGCTTGCTGTGGGTCAATCAACACACTGGCTCTTCTGCAGGCGCCCATTTCTGTGCGTATGATGGGAATGGAAACGTTGTTGCGTTAGTCAGTGCCAACACATGTACTGAAACTGCTCGGTACGAGTATGGTCCGTTCGGGGAGCCAATCCGCATAACTGGCCCAATGTCCAAAGAGAATCCTTTCCGTTTCTCCACCAAGCGGACGTGTAATACGACCCTCCTGGTTCTTTACGAATATCGTGCTTACAGTCCGAGCCTAGGCCGGTGGCTGAGTAGGGATCCAATTGAGGAAGTTGATTTTGCGCTGGTATACAGTGGGAAGCAACCAAACAGAGAAGCTGATTCTGAGGATGAACTTACCGCTCCCCAAATATTGCCACGGATCAGGGAAGCTAACCCGTATGGTTTCGTTCGCAATTCTCCGCCAGACAACGTTGACTTCCTAGGTCTTGTGAAGTTCGATCAGTGTTTAGATGATCAAATCGCGCAACTAAAGCAGGCGTGGAACGAGATGTGCGCTTTGCCGAAGGACTCCAAGTTTCGCTGTTGTGTTGGGCGGTCGCGACTGCTTCAAATGTTTGAGCGCCGGTGTTCGTGGGGCAATGTGAAGTTCAAGTGCAGGAGGAACGACCAGGGTCTTTGTCCTTGGGCGTGTGCCCACGCCTGGCAATCACTTGGAATTGGCAGTGGCGTGATTGTAGTTTGCGACAGGCAGTTCTATAATCCCATTGAATGCCCGTTGCCGCTGAAGTGCGTGCTTGCGCATGAGATGACCCACATATTAGGCGGGACACCATATGAGCGAGGCGTGGTTGACAAAGTCACGGACTGCTGTCTAAACAACTAGAAAGCGTGTGTTTTAAACAGTCATGAATGTCACCCAAATGCCAACCAGCATTTTCCAGGTGCTTCTATTGGGTCTTACGATTGGTTGCGACGCTGGCCGGCTTGGGATGTATAAACTCTCGTTACAGAGCCAACGGAGCTGTGACACGGCGACACATGTTGTGGTAGGAGACGAGGAGAAGCTAAGGCAGGTAATCAGAGAGACGCTGGACTCCAAAGGATTTGAGGAACGGCCAAGCAGACCAGGGCGTTGGCATAAAAACGGTGTTTGGATCGAGCTTATGCGAAATGCGCAAGGGGAATTAGTTTTGAAAGTATGGGCATTTGGGGGAAAGAGAGAGCGCCGCTTATGTGAAGGTTTAGAACGAGAATTACTGGTCGTTTTGCGGCAACAGCCTGGATTGGAAATAACCCCTGCAGCGCCGACGCCGGCAAATTAGAAGCCATCACATGGGGAGGTAAGAGGATGGAGGTGTGGTCGGGCTTTGGCATGCCGTTCGTTGGTATTAGGTGGCAAAACCGTTGATGGATTTAATCTAACGCTTGTCTGTATTTTTGCGAGAACGTGCATTGGTCTCACAACGCGCCTGTGGCCGGGCAACAGTTCGAGTATCGGTTCGATGGCATAGGGAATGGGATAGAGACCAGGACAGGTGGCGATCAGTTCGGGCAGAACCTGCGTCAGGCAAGTTATTATGCGAACCTGCTGAACCAGTACACCAGTCGTGATGTGCCGCGGTATGCTGACATCATGGGTGTAGCACTTGCAACGGCCACTGTTACAGTCACCAGTCCGAATGCATTGAACAATGGCCAAGCTGTATATCGGCGAGGTGAATTTTTCCGGAAGGAGCTTGCATATTCGAGTGGTACCGGGCACGGTGCGTTGTGGGAACAGGTGACTGTGAGTGCAAGTGGTGGAGAGTCCCAGAGCGGATATGTATTTGTGCCCAAGACACCTGAAGTGTTCACGTATGATTTAGATGGCAATCTAGCATCTGACGGGCGTTGGAACTACTATTGGGATGGAGAGAATCGGTTGGTGAAGGTGGAGAGTCGGTCAGATACGCCGCAAGGATCGTGGCGGAGGGTGGAGTGTGCATATGATGGCCTGGGACGAAGGGTACGACAGAGGACAAGTGTCTGGACAAATAACACGTGGCAGGTTATAGAGGATTTGAAGTTCGTGAGCGATGCGATGTTATGTGGCCGGCACATAGCGGAGCTGAATGCGACGAATAACTCACTGGTTCGCTCCTATGTTTGGGGACTAGATTTGAGCGGCACAATGGATGGCGCTGGCGGCGTAGGCGGTTTACTCTGGGTCAATCAACACACTGGTTCATCTGCAGGTGCTTATTTCTGTGCGTATGATGGAAATGGAAACGTTGTGGCATTAGTCAGTGCCAATACTGGCACTGAGACCGCCCGCTACGAATACGGTCTCCCGCAGTTGCGGGACGAGCCAATTCGTGTCACTGGACCGATGTCCAAAGAAAACCCGTTCCGCTTCTCCATCAAGCGTACGTGTAATAGAACCGATTTGGTGCTACATGAATATCGTGCGTATCGTCCGAGCTTGGGCGGTTGGCCGAACAGAGACCCAATCAAGGAACCGGGCCACCGGGCTTTGCTGGCAACGGTAAGCAGTCGGATTTGGCCTGATCTTGCTAACCTTTACGGGTTCGTTCACAACAATCCAGTCGGCGGAGTGGAGAAGGATGGGCGTATTGGGTGGATTGGTGGGGGAATCATCGTCGGCGTTGCCGTTTTGCTAGGCTATTGCATTGACATAGTAGGTTGTCGGGCGCGAGTGGCAGCGGCTCTCCTGGATGGTGAGAGGGAGGCAGACCGTGTTGCTCCAGATGGCTCAACGCACCGCGGGGCGAATGCAGTTCAGGGAGGTGATGCTGATGCCCTCACGCACTGTATTGCGGCGTGTAACGTTGGTCATCATCGGTATCCGTGCTTTGGGCCTGACGACGCACTGCACCAACTTCAAGCCAAGGAAACCGGTGACGACATGGGAACGCGGCTTGACCGCATGAACAACGAGGTCGGCATTGGCATTGGCTACGGGCTTGAATCGGGACAGAACTGCACGGATGCCTGTTTGGAGGCTCTGCGGCGCGGTCTGCGCTACGAAATTCGCAACGACCAGATTGTCCCAAGCTCGGCTGAATGATGAAGGCGGGTGTTTTCAATTACCGATGGATTTGGGCTGTTGTCATTACGCTTACGTTGCTCTACGGAGCAAATTGGTTTTTGACTCCCGAAATTGTAGGTATTAGGAAGCTTGAATCGGCCTTCCGTCCAAAAGGAAAGCGGCAATGTGATTCCCAGAAGTGGAAGCAAAAGGAGCCGTCGTCTTGGGGCGAACGCTACGAAATGGTTGACGATCTGTTGAGGAAGCATTTGCATTCAGGACTGACTCGTGAAGAAGTCGAGGGTCTGCTTGGAAAGCCAGACGTAGAGGCGATTCGCGGTGATGGTGAACTTGAACTTTCTTACAGTCTCGCCTCGCAAAAGGATTATCCGGCGCGTTCGGTCCTGTTTCCTGGGGTTTTGCAGAATCTGGAACTTTGGGTACTCCTGCTTCGCTTTCGAGGCGGGCAACTTTATTCCGCCGAAGTTGTGCCCGACTGAGCGTTCGCGTCTGGCGAAGCAAGTGGCTCGTCTACACAAACCGTGTAAGAGAATCCAATATGGCCGCGGCAAAGTAGGTCGGCCACCGGGCAGTTGGGCTGGTGGATACGGCAGCTGCTTGGCCTCTGGACAAATAACGGGTGGCTGATAATAGAGGACCTGACATTCGTGAGAGATCTGATGCTCTTTGGCGGTCACATCCTGGAGCTGCATGGGGCCAATAACGCGCTTGTTCGGCCGTGCGTCTGGGGCTTGGATGTGAGCGGCAGCATCGGCGGGGCCTGCGGCGTGGGCGGATTGCTGTGGCTGCGGCTGGCCGGTGGTCCGGCCTCGGGTGCGCATTTTGTCTCCTACGACGGCAACGGGAACGTCTGGCAGTTGGTTTCTGCTTCCACCGGCACTGAACCTGCCCGCTAGGAATACGGCCCGTTCGGCGAAGCCCTCCGCACCACCGGCCCCGCGGCTCCTCTCAACCCCTTCCGCTTCAGCACCAAACGCACCGACCCGGCCATCGGTTTGGTCCTTTTATGAGTATCGTGCCTGCAGTCCGGCCATTGGGAGATGGTTGAGCCGGGATCCAGCCGGAGAGGCCGAGGACATTCCGCTGTACACCTATGCTGTCAATGCGCCCTTGGGGTTTTACGACGTTCTCGGCTTGGCAAGCAGGCCCTGTCGGGAGGCAATCGGAAAGGACGGAAGGCCCCGGATTGTTTTCGATGCCCCGCGGCCTGCGGGAGGCTGGAAAGGTGTGGTCAGGTTTTCCGGCTATTCGGGTAGTGCGCAAGCCCGGATGTTTCATGAGATTCACATCGAGTGGGGGCAAGTGTTGCGGTGCTCTGCGTGTGCGCTGGCGGTTGTGAGGCTCGGCGCGGACAGCGGGTGTACCGCGATATGGAGACGGGAGACTGGTTGGTCCTATGCTCCGACATCGCCGCCGGAGCAGATCCCGAATCCCTATCAGAACCTATGGCGAATGCTTGGAGAGCTCCTCGCGGGTCTCTTTCGTGAAGTCATGGGGCCGGTTCCGACACTGGCCGACGAGGGCGAGCTTGCCAGCGTGGAGGCAACGGTGACGGCCATGGTCGCGCGCCGGCCGACGACATCGTGGGGAGGTGAATGGAGCGATGGAAAGTCCCCGTGCCACAGATGAGGGTCCGGTGCAAAAGCGGAAATTGCGGCTGTGGGCAGTAGGACTGGCCGCGTTGGTGGGTGTCTGCATCGTAGCGACATACCCGATCCTTTGGGTTCCCAGCGGCAAGGCGCGCCCTGGGCCCGAGGTGACCCCAAGGGATGATTTCCGTGACATCCTGCAAAGCCTCATCGTCGATATGCCGCCAAGCCTCAGCGATGCAGCAACCTTGGAAGAAGTTCGGGCACGCATCCGGAGACGAGACCTGGCCGTGCAGGCGCTGCGCGGGCTGGGGACCAACGCACTTCCACACCTAACCACGGAGCTGAGACGCCTATGCGATGCAGATCCCCATCATCCCGAGACGGTCGTGGGCATGGATCGAGTCAGGGCCGCATTGCGGGTCCTGGGAGAAGACGCAAAGGCATTTCTTCCGGAGGTGCTGGCGCTGATGCAGCAAAAGACGAACGCCATTCCCTGTCTTGTTGCGTTGACGGGCATTGGGGGCGAGGAGGCAGGACTGGCGTTCCTCAATGCCGTGTTGCACCAGGATGGCGACACGCGAGTTAAATCGCTGTTTTTGTTCGGATACAGTGACTTTCCGCGTTATGACGCGGTGGCCGGGGCGGCAAGGCCATGGCTTTTAGAGCTTCTGCAGCACACGAACCCAGTGGTGCGGATCGCTGCAGTCAACGTCGTGGCCGACCTTGCCGATGCACGCGACGAGAGCCTGGCGGTCCTAATAGAGATGCTGCAACGAGATGAGGACGTTATGGTCAGGGTGGCGGCTATGAAGGCGATGGAACGACATGGGACCAATGCCGCGGCCGCCCTTCCGGCGCTCCTAAAGCAGCTCCGGGACCCAGAACTGCTGCTACGGAGAGTCAGTGCCAGCGTGTTGGCCAAGGTGAGTGTGAGGAGCGAAGTGGTGCTGCAAGCGTTATCGGAGGCAGCAGAGAAGGACGCCGATGAACGCGTGCGATGGAACGCGGTGCGAGGTATGACGAACTTTGGAAGCAAGGCTGTAGCTGCCGCAGGTGTGCTCGAGAGGATTGCCAGCAATGACCCGTCGGCTCGGGTGAGGCGCCTGGCCTTGCGTAGCATCGAAGCGATTCGGAGCACCAGCCTCCTCGATCCCCCTGGCGTTAGCGACATGGAGCGCCGGGGGCCGGGGGCAGAGTAACCGTGCAGGCCAGGGTGAAGAATGGTTTGAAGAATGTCTGACCGAGGGGAGGCCGCTCGAAATTGAAGGTGAGTGGGGCGCGGGCATGCCCGGATCTCCGGCCGGGGGTAGATGGCCTCAGAGGCCGTGGGAGCCGAGTGCATCGGATGCATCTTGGAACTGGAAACGATGCCCAGCTGCGACGGGCTTTATGGATTCCCGTGGGACTTTGGTGGTTCATTCCATGGTTCCTTCGGATAGTGAGTTTCGGTGGGGTAGCACAGTTGGCCTCTGATTGAGGACCTTGCGTCCAAAGTTTATGTGAGCTGATGGGAACGGTGTGCACGAGCTGCGTCTGGAGGGTCCGCGCCCCGGACTGGATGGCTGGTCGTACTGAACCACAAACGCCGTGGTGGCCGCCGGCCCCTCCGGGTGCGATACTTGTCGCCGTGCGGGGACCAAGCTCGACGGTACAAGGCTCAAACTCCGAGCAAAGCTTTTGAAGCAGGCAGCCGTGGCATGGGTTGATTGCTCACAGCTCGTGCGGAAAGCCTGGAGCTGGTCGAGGGGAATCGAGTCGCCGTGCGGAGATCCCATGCCGTCGGCGGGGGCCAAGCAGGACTATGCTTTCGGAGGGCAGGTATCCGTCTGCCACATCGTGGTCTTTTAGACGACAGATGCCCAGAGGGGCCGGACGTGGTCGGCATTTTGGCGAATCCTTGAGAAGAAGCTCACACGGCGCAATTCACGTGGATCCTCTTGGCGCCACGCCGCAGAGCCCCCAGAGTGCAGACGGACTGGAAGTCAACGGCGCGAGAGGCTGGGAACGCTGCGCTGCCCCAAAAGCCCACAGGGTTCCGCAGAGGAGAGAGCCCACCGAGCACGCAGAATACGCGGAACTCACCGGGCATTGCGTCGGTGGGGACGCGGCGGATCATGGAAGGGTCCGCCGGCTGCCGCGGGCGGCTACGGAGTGGAGTGCCCACAGAGCACGCGGAAAACGCAGATGGAAGGTGATTGACCGACTTGCGTCGGTGCCTGCCCGGCTTGGATCCGCCGACTTACGTCGGCGGCTACGGAGTTTGAGAGCCCACAGAACACGCAGAGCACACAGAGGGGATTGACAGAAGAATCGACAATGCGGGGACGAAGCGTGCCTGGGTGCGGTCCCGCCGACCTGGGTCGGTGGCCACGGATCGGCCCACAGAGCATGCAGAATACGCAGAATAGGATCGTGATCGGAACGAGCGGGAAGGGCTTGAAACCTTCGAGGGACGGCGGGCAGGGGGTCGCTCTTTGGTGGTCCGGCTGTGCGGGGGCCATCGGGCCCGGGCGTGGCAACCGAAGGTGGCCGCCCGCGGGAAGACGGCGGAGTTCGCAAGTCAGCGAGCGATTCCCGTCGGTAGCTATTTGGTGGCGATTCGGTGGCATCCGCCGACTCGCGTCGGTGGCTACGACGGCGAGAGCCGACAGAACGCGCAGGGCTAACCGGCTAGCCGCCGCGGGAGCGCGGCGCAGGATGAGTTGGTTCGCCGAATTCCCTTGGCGGCTACCGAATGCGAGTCTGGTAGCTGGCTGCAGGCACGGCGGGGCGATTTCTTTGCGCAGGTCTGCGACCTGGCGGACAGCCGCTTTCCAGCCGGCATGCGTGGCGAATTGTCAAGGTGACTTGCGAAGTCCCGGATCCAGACCCAAAGACAGCCCGGGCAACCTCCAATGCGCTCCTGATCTTTCGGCCCTCATGCAACTCCGGTGCGTCGCGGACCAGAGGTCTGCGATCCGGCAGGCTGGATCCCCGCGCCATCCAAAGACCGGCAGAGGGAAGAGCGTGCAGAACACGCAGAATACGCGGAACTCACCGGGCATTGCGTCGGTCGGGACGCGGCGGATCATGGAAGGGTCCGCCGGCTGCTGCCGGCGGCTACGGAGTGGAGTGCCCACAGAGCACGCGGAAAACGCAGATGAAAGGGGATTGACCGACTTGCGTCGGTGCCTGCCCGGCTTGGATCCGCCGACTTACGTCGGCGGCTACAGAGTTTGAGAGCCCACAGAACACGCACAGCACGCAGAAGGGGATTGACAGAAGAATCGACAATGCGGGCACGAAGCGTGCCTGGGTGCGGTCCCGCCGACCTGGGTCGGTGGCCACGGATCGGCCCACGGGGCACGCAGAATACGAAGAAAAGGACCGGAAAGAGTGCAAAGGGCCTGGAAGGTCCGAGGGACGGCGGTCAGGCGGTCCCTCTTTTTTGCGGCCCATCCGTGCCAGGGGCCTCAGGGGGCCCGGGATGGCAGCGAGAGGTGGCTGCTCCGGGAGAGCAGCGGATTTCGAAGAATCATCCACCGATCGCCGTCGGTGGTCACCTGGGCGGGTATTTCGGGGCATCCGCCGACTCGCGTGGGCGGCTACCCAGTATTGGCCTGCGGCGGTGGATCGACTCAGGGGCCGAAGTGTCCATCGTGTCACCCCCTGTGGCTGCGGTTAAGGGAGGGAGCTCCTGTTCGGATCCCTTGGTCCGGTGCCTTATCAGTGGTGGCTGGCGAACTTTTGACTGCGCAGCCGGTGGCGGGACTCGGCGGAAAGTGTGCCTGAGGAGCTTCCGGCGGGTTTCCGCGGCGGGTATCGGGAATCAAGTCATGGTGCGGATTGGCTCACGATCCACCGCGTTCCTGCGGTGGCAACCAGCCGAGGCGCGGGGGTTGTTTCCACGAATGTGGTTCGCCGCCTGACGGGAGCTGGATTTGCCAGTAGTGGCCGCGTGTCGGCCGGCTGGCTGCGGGGTTGCCATTCCTCCTTATGATCAGAGTCCGCCGCCTCACGGCGGCGGCTACCTTTTTGGTCCGCGGCCTTACGGCCGCGGCTACGACAAATGGGGCATCGTGGTGGCTGGTCGGCCGAGTGGGAGCACTTTTTCTTGGATTTCGGGCCTGTCGCTGGTCGGCGGCAAGAATACCCGCTGGGATTCCGTGTCCGCCGCCTGGCGGCGGCGGCTGCCAACTCTCGATTCAGGCTAGGGTCCGCCGCCTTACGGCGGCGGCTACGTGGGGCGGTGGAGATCTTTGGTCCGCGGCCTTATGACCGCGGCTACCATTTCTCGGTTCAGAACAATGTCCTTCCCTGGGCGCCGGCTACGTCGCTCCGGTATGATGGAGATTTCCGAAACACGGGTTTGCGGCCCGTAGAGGCCGTGGGGATCAGGGCTTCACAGGTTATTCGGCAGGCGGGTCGGCGGAGCTTGAATCTGATAGGCGCTCCGGGTCGACGGACCAGAGGGCATCGATGGGCTGGGGGTATCCCATCGGGCCTGCAGGAGGAGGAAGGCAAATCGTCGCCGGAGGGGCGCGATCAGGGTACGGCGGCGGTTCTTAATCCTCCGATGAGACTGAGGGTTGAGGGAGGGGCCGGTTCGCCAGTGCCAAGGGGCTGGGGGCTCGATTGGTTGGCCAGAGACCAAGGCGTCAGAGATGATGGTGCGGAGCGGGGGGCAGGCGGCGGGCCGGGTCGCCCAGGGCACGGGTAAGTTTCTCCCGAAGTTGCAGGCGGGCGCGCAGGAGTCGGACCTTGACGTTGGTCTCAGAGAGTCCAAGCAGTTCGGCCGTCTCGCGCACGGACAGACCCTCGACGTCGCGCAGCAGGAAAACGACCCGATACTTTTCGTCGAGCTCGGCCAGAGCTTCTTCCAAAAGGGCGCGGATTTCGTTGCGGTGGACCAGACGCTCCGGACCTTCACGCCAGTCCGCGATGTACTCGGGGTGCGGGATTTCTCCGGTGTCGGGCGAAGGATCGGTGGCCTGGTCGAGCGAAACGGTCTCCAGTCCCTTGCGCTTGCGCAGGATTTTGAGTGCGGCGTGCGTGGCGATGCGATCCAGCCAAGTGGCGAAACTCGCCTCTTCCCGGAAATCCTTCAGGTGCTCCAACGCGCTGAGGAAGGTTTGCTGCGTGACGTCTTCAGCGTCGTGTTCGTTTTGGGTGATGCGGCGGGCCAGGGTGTAGATCTTACGTTCGTAACGGTTGGCCAGTTCCTCGAAAGCGTCCAAATCGCCCTGTTTGGCCCGTTGGACCAGTTCGCGGTCACTTACAGATTGCAGCGGTTCGGAAGCCATGAGCGGCCGTCAACATGCCTGCCGGAGGGCGGCCTGACAAGCCGAGAGGCGGGCTGCGGTGCAAAGGGCAGCCAGGGGCCTCTGGGAGTCAGCCAGAGAGCTCTGTGAAATCGGGCGCCACAACAGCGATCGGGCGGTCGAGAAGCCTCGAGCCGCTGCCGAGCTCCCCTCAGCTACGCGCCGTCAGCGCAGGTACGTCTTCCATTCCTTCAACTGACCGTCCGGTCCAAAGACCAACCGGAGCCAGCCCTCGGGCGAGTAGGTTTCCACGTAGGTGGGGAAACCCCAGCCGTGCCAATAGGGGTACCAGCCTGCGGAGGTGTACAGGCGGTTGCGGCTGGGCCGGGTCAGCCACTCGGCCACGACCGTGCCGTCTTGGAGGCGGGCCTGTTTGTCGGGCGGGCCCAGTTCCACCACGGCTTGGTCAAACGTGTAACGGCCCACGCGCTCCGCCCAATTGATTTTGCTGGTGGCACAGCCGCAAAGGAGGAGTGCCAGGCACAGGCTCATCAGGCTGAAGTGACTCTTGGCGCCCATCGTGTTCACCCGGGTCAATCTAGGAGGCGGCGAGCCGATTGCAAGAGGCCCATCGAAACGGCTGAAAGGCCCGGGTCGCTGTGCGCGCGACCCCCTTTTGGAGGGGACGAGAAGCTCCCCGTCCCGGAGGTGGGGCGTGGGCTTTCAGGACTCGGAGCCGCCTTCGGGGCCCAACGAGTGGGTCGGCCCTTTGGCAGAGGGGGACGAGCACGGGCTTTCCTGACCGCTCGGCAGGCCATGATCCTTGCGTGGACGGTGCACCTGTGGGGGCTCAAGCCTTGCCTGCTCCCGGGTCGGCATCTTATGGTGCCGCCACCATGAATCGGGTCCTCATGCATGCATCTCCCCTCTGGCTGGGGGTTTGGCTGGGCCTGGCCACTGGGACGCAGGGAGCGCCGGAGATTCTCCCTCCGGGATTACGAGCCCCGCCCCCCGAGGTTCGCGCGTTGGTGGGGGGCCGGGTCGTGGTGCGGCCGGGAGAGGTGCTTGACGCGGCGACGATTCTGGTGCGGGAGGGTCGGGTCGAAGCCGTCGGGACCAACGTGACCGTACCCCCGGAGGCGGAGGTTTGGAGCATGCACGGCCGGACCATTTATGCCGGGTTTATCGAGCCTCTTTATGTGCCGGCGGCGACCAATCCGCCGGTGGACACCCGGATGGTGGAACCGGTGGGGCTGGAGAGTCTCACGGCGGCTGGGTACCAGTTTTGGGGCGCGCCCGGGCAACAGCCCGACCCCGGCACGCGCGGCCCCGGTCACCCGGTGGCCCGGGTCACCCCCCAGCGACGGGCGGTGGAGAGTGTTTCCCCCGATGAGAAGGTCTGGGCGACGCTGCGGGAACTGGGCTTCACCGCCGCCGTGATGGCGCCGGCCGAAGGCATCCTGCGGGGGCAAAGTGCCCTGGTGTTGTTGGGCGACGGCGATCCGAATCGTCTCATTCTACGGGCGGATGTTTTCCAACACCTGGCGTTCGAGCCGGGCCGTCGCGGAGACCGTCGCGAATTTCCCGCCTCGCTGATGGGGGTGTTGGCCGTTTGGCGCCAAACCATGTTGGACGCGCAGCATTACCGCGAGGCCTGGCAGCGCTTTGCCCGAAGCCCTGAGAAGACGCGACGTCCGGAGTTCAATCCCGCGCTCGAAGCGTTGGGCCCTTTGTGGGAGGGCCGGCAGCGACTGGTGATCGAGCCGGGCAGCGTTTTGATGGCGCACCGTGCCCTCCGACTGGCGGCGGAGTTCGGGCTGGAGCCCGTCCTGGTTGCCTGTGGGGAAGAGTGGCGTCGTCCCGATCTGTGGTCGGGAATCCGGGCGCCGTGGATTGTGCCCGTGGCGTTTCCGGAGCTTCCGCGGTTGCCCTCGGACGACGACTGGGAACAGGTTGATCTGGACCGGCTGCGCGCGTGGGATTGGGCGCCGGAGAATCCGGCCCTGCTCCGGCAGCAAGGGTGCACCGTCGCCCTCACTACTCATGGACTCCGCGACCGCAAGCAGTTTCGGCAGAAGCTGCGCCTGGCCCTTGACCGCGGCCTGAGGGAGGAGGACGCGCTGGCTGCGTTGACCGTGGTCCCGGCGCGGCTGTGCGGGGTCGAATCCTGGCTGGGCTCCATCGAACCGGGAAAGCTCGCCAATTTCACCGTGGTTGAAGGAGCAAGTTACTTCGATCCCGAAGCCAAGGTCCGCCAGGTTTGGGTGGAAGGCCGTGTGTTTCGTCAGCCGGCGGATTTGACGGAGGATCGACCGCGGGACGGTGAAAAAGGGCCGGAATCTCCAGAGGCGCGCAAGAAGCGTGAGGAACAGCGGGCCGACCGGGCGCGGCGCGTGGCACGCTCGCCGCGCGAGGAAACAGGACCTCTTCGGTCGCCCGCCGCCCTGAAGGTGGTAGATGCCACCCTCTGGACCTGCGGACCCGCGGGGGTCATCTCCAACGGCCAGATGCTCGTGGTCGACGGCCGAATCACCGCCGTGGGCACATCCGTCCCGGACCATCCCGGCGCCGAAGTGCTGGATCTGCAGGGTGCCCATGTCACACCGGGCTTGATCGATGCCCACAGTCACACCGCCATCCTCGGCGCGGTCAACGAGGCCACGCTGCCCTCTACGGCCATGGTTCGCATCGAGGACGTGATCAACTCCGAGTCCCCGACGCTTTGGGAACAACTGGCCGGCGGGCTGACCACGTGCCAGTTGCTCCATGGCTCGGCCAATCCCATCGGGGGTCAGAGCGCGGTGATCAAGCTGCGCGTGGGATCGGCTCCTGAAGAAATGCTGGTACGGGGCGCCCCGCCGGGGATCAAAATGGCGCTGGGCGAAAACGTCAAACAGTCCAACTGGGGCGATCGCGCCACCACGCGCTTCCCGCAGACGCGGATGGGGGTACCGGCCTTCATCGCCAACCGACTGGCCGCCGCGCGCGAGTATCGACTGGCGCAACAGCAGGCGCAGCAACGAGGGGAACTGCCGCCGCGCCCGGACCTGGAGCTGGAGGCATTGGCCGAAGTGCTGGAGGGCCGACGCCAGGTGCATTGCCATGCCTACCGGCAGGACGAGATCCTGGCTTTCCTCCAGGTCATGGAGGATTTCGGCGTGCGCGTGGCGTCGTTGGAACATGGACTGGAAGGGTACAAAGTGGCCGATGAAATCGCAGCCCACGGCGCCGGTGTGGCGACCTTTGCCGATTGGTGGGCGTACAAGTTCGAGGTTTACGACGCCATCCCCTACGCCGGAGCCCTGATGCACCGGCGCGGGGTGGTGGTGGCCTTCAAGTCTGACTCCTCCGATCTGGCCCGTCGCCTCAATACCGAGGCGGCGAAAGCGGTGAAGTATGGCGGATTGACGGAGGAAGAGGCCCTGCGGCTGGTCACGCTGCATCCTGCGCGCTTGTTGGGGATCGACCAACGCGTCGGCAGCCTGGAACCGGGCAAGGACGCGGACTTCGCCGTCTGGTCCCATCCCCCGCTGGATGCGCGGACGGTTTGTCTGCAGACGTGGATCGACGGCCGCCAGTACTTCGAGCGGGAAGCCGCCCGGCGACGGGCGCGGGCGAGGGAAGAGGAACGGGCGCGGCTGCTCGAAAAGGCCCGTCGGTTGACGCGATCCGGGCGTGAAGCCGCACCGGAGCGGGACTTGTCCGGCGAAGGCTTTTTCCGGGTTTCGTGGGAACAACGGGGCCACAACGCGCACTGCGAGGATATCGAGCCATGAAGCAAACTGTTCGACGGGCTGGACCCACGGTTGGCCTGCGCCATGCAGGGCGCCTTCTCGTGGTGCTCGCCGGCATCAGCCGTTTGGTGGCCGCGGAGCCGTTGTTGCTCACGGGAGCCGTGGTCCACACGGTGAACGGCCCGACGTTGTTGTCTGGTGAAGTGTTGATCGAAGGAGACCGGATTGTGGCGGTGGGCTCGAAACTGGATGCACCGCAGGCGCGGCGCGTGGACCTTACCGGCCTGCACCTCTATCCCGGCCTGATCGCGCTGAACACCGGTCTCGGGTTGAAGGAGATCGACGCAGTTCGCGCTACGTTGGATCAACGAGAGGTCGGGGAGTTTACTCCGGAGGTAGCCTCCTGGCTGGCGGTCAATCCTGATTCAGAACTTCTTCCGGTGGCGCGCGCCAATGGGATCGCCTTTTTCGAGCCGGTGCCCACTGGCGGTGTGGTTGCGGGTCAGTCCGGCCTGCTGCGCCTCTCGGGTTGGACCGTGCGGGACATGCTGGTCCAGGGTCCCTGGGCTCTTCATGTGTACTGGCCGTCTCTGGAGCTGGACTACACGCCCAGGGAGCAGGCGCCCGAGCCGGGGCGGTGGAAGTCCCTCGAGGAGCAGGCGCGCGAGCGAGCCGCACGGCTCAAAGAACTGGAGGACTTCTTCCGTCAGGCCCAAGCCTATGCCCGGGCCCAGGATCCGGACCGGCCTCCGCGTTACCATCAACCGGGCACGGTGCCGGTGTGGGAAGCCATGTTGCCCTTTATTCGCGGCCAGCGCCCCATCGTGGTTCATGCAGACGAGATTCGCCAGATTCGAGCCGCGATTGCGTGGGCGGTTACGAATCGATTCCGCATCATATTGGCCGGGGGTCGGGATGCCTGGCGCGAGGCTGCGCGTTTGGCGGAGCTGCAAATCCCCGTCGTCTTCGAGCATGTCTTTACGCGGCCCGTGCGTGACACGGACCCGTACGACGTGCATTTCCGCGCCCCTGCGCGGCTCCATGAGGCAGGTGTGCCGCTTGGATTCAGCACCGGCACGGATGACGCGTCGTTGGTGAAGAATCTGCCCTACCATGCCGCGCAGGCGGTTGCGCACGGCCTGCCACCAGAAGCCGCCCTGCGCGCTTTGACTTTGGCGCCCGCCCAGTGGCTGGGTCTGGCCGACCGGTTGGGATCGATCGAGCCGGGGAAAGAGGCGACACTCTTTGCCGTGGACGGGGACCTGTTTGATATCCGCTCCAACGTGCGGCGCATGTGGATTCAGGGGCAGGAGGTGAGCCTCGAAAGCCGCCACACGCGCTTGTACGAAAAGTACCGTCAACGCCCGGTTTTGCGGTCGGTGAAGCCCTGAGGGAACAGCGGCGCCAGCGGATTGCGGGGCCGAAGGGACGACGCTTGTCAGGACGCTCACGAGCGCAGGAGCCCGGACGGCAGGTCCGACCGCGGCCGGGCCATCCAGGCGGCGTTCCATCTTCCCCCGTTTTGCCCTCACGGTTGCAGAGGCAATTTTCACCCGGCACGGTACCTTTTTGCCGGGTCTGACGCCTGACCGCGAGAATCGCTCTGCGTTATCCGCCACTGCGGCCTGATGCGAAACTGCCAAAACTCCCTCGAAATCAAGGGATCGTTCGCGCAGAGACACCTGCTGGCATGGCCGTTGCTCTGCGGCCCGTGGCATGACGAATTGCGTGACTGTCGGCGAGCAGGAAGCGGCGGAACCGCGCCCGACGGTGCAACCGGTGCGGATGCCCACCGGGCTGCTCGGGTTCGAGTCGATCCGTGAGTATCTGCTGGTTTTCCATCCGGACGAAGCGCCCTTCGGATGGTTGCAGGCTCAGGACCCCTCGGGCCTGGCCTTCGTGGTGGTGGATCCTTTCCTGGTTTTGCCGGACTATCGCCCGGACATTCCGCCGCCGGATGTCGCACTGCTGGGGCTCAAGGGACCCGAAGACGCCCTGTTGCTCAACATCGTTACGATCCACAGTCCTCAGCGCGCCACGGTCAACCTCAAGGGGCCCATCGTCATCAACCGGCACACCTGGATGGCCAAACAGGTCGTCATTGCCAATGCCATCGAGTATTCGGTGCAGCATCCGCTGCCGGTGACCCAGTCGGCCGATTGAATCCTGCGCCCGTTCGCTCTGCCATGCTCATTCTCTCCCGCAAACCCGGCGAAAGCATCATGATCGACGGGCGGATCCACGTGAAGGTCGTCCGAGTGGAGGGCGACATCGTCAAGGTCGGGATCGAAGCGCCCCCCGAGGTGCCGGTGCATCGCATGGAGGTGTACTTGGAAATCCAGGGCAACAACCGCGGCGCGGCAGTGACACAGAAGCCGCCCTTGCCCCGGGTCCCTCTGGCCCGACCCGCGGCCGCCACCGAATCCCAGGCCAACGGCTCTGTGCGTCCGCAGATCGTCGTTCGTCCACCCAACCCACGGCGTGGCACCAGATCTGCTGTGCAAGAGAACCGGCCATGATCATTCAGCATCACATCACGGAAGATGGCGCGGGGCTGCGCGGGATCAGCACCCCGGTTCGGCGGACCCGGGTTGAGCCCCGACCCGGACAGGACGTTCCCATCATCGGCAAAACAGGAGAAGTTGCTGGGGCAGCCGAGGCTTCGGCCGGACCGACGGTGCGGATTCGTCAGTTGCAGTTGGTGCAGGACGGCCTGGGAGCCGCGGTCACGCGTGCGCAAACCCAGTTGGCATACCTGGACGAGCTCGATGCCACCTTGTCGCGAATGACCGGATTGGGGCGGCAGGCTGCCGATCCGACCCTGCCGGGGCCGGATCGTGAGAGGGTACGGGATGAATTTGGGCGCCTTGCACAGAGGGTCGAGGATCTGAGCGCACGACGGCTCAATGGCGAACCGCTGTTCGACGGCTCTGTGCGAGAGGTGCCTTTGGACACGACCGGCAGGACCGTTTCGCTGTCCGCACCGGCCTTTGATCGGCCGGTGTATGAGGAATTGCGCACTGCACGCGTGGATACTCCAGAGCTGGCCGCTGAGGCCGTCAAGCTGCTGGAGGCCGCGACGTCCGCCCTCGCCGAGGATCGCGCCCGGCTCAAGACTGGCCACGAGGCGCTGCTCCGTGCGGGCGAGACCTTGGAAATCGAGCAGGAGAATTTGGCGGCTGCGACGGTTCGGCTCCGCGATGCAGGTCAGGCCGAGCTGGTTGTTCGTCAGCTGAGCGCACGGTTTTTGGTGCAGAGCAGCGAGGCCCTGCGGGCCCAGGGCCATGTGCAGCCCGACAGGACGCTGCCGCTGCTGCAGTAAACGGCACCTTGCAAGTGTCCAGCGACTTCGTCAGGTCGCCAAAACTGGACGAACCGCTGGCTCCTTCCCCCGGGCGGATCGGGTCCGATTCCAGATCCGCCCGGTTCGTGAAGGTGGCGATCCACACAACGCGAGTTGGAAAAGTCCATGATCCGATGCCGGCTCGGCTCCGGCCCATACAGGCAGGACCGCGGTCCGACACCAACGGATGCACCCGAATCACGCAACGAGCTTATGAGCCCTCAGACCCTGGAAGCCGTTCTGCATCAAGGGAGTCGAAGCGGCAAAACGCGTCCGGCAGGGGTGGCCATGCCCCGGACACTTTCTCCCAGGCGACGTGCGGCATTAAAGGACTGGTGCCTAGCACGCGCGGACGAATGGTTTGCGGACGGGCAACTCGGTGCCGCGCGCGACTTTTTGCTCCATGCGGCGGCCCTGGATCCCCGCGATCCCGAGGTGTGGCAGACCCTTGGTTGCGTGCAGTATCTGTTGGGTGAGTATCCGCGGGCCGGCATGGCGTTCGTCCGCGCCGGCCGCCTCCGTCCCGGGGACGCCCGCACGTTTGTGTATCTGGCGCTGGTGCACGAACGGCTCGGGCAGACGACTCAGGCGCTTGTGCTGGCGGAACACGCATGCCAGTTGGCTCCCGACGACACTGCGGCGCGGCTGGTTTGGGAACGCCTGCAACGGCTCGCATCCCGCAACGCATGACGTGCCCCGCAGTCCGGACCGCCGCTCCGCAAGGACCGGGAAAACCTTCTCCTTCCCTTCCAACAGCCTGAACGATCCATGCCCGAGCAGATGGCAATTGCGGAGCAGCAGACGTTGGAGAACTCGCGGCAGGCGCGCCAAGCGGACGCCGGTCGCTCCGAGGGTCTCGGTGGTTTCGTTCGCGGATTGATCGATTTCTTCGGCGCCTGCTCGGTTGCCGAGCTGGAGTGGCTGAATGCAGATACGATCCGGTGGCAATGGCATTCACCCGAATCGCGGCGCAGCCTCGCCCCGCTCGAAATCCGGTTGTCGGCAGGAGTGGGTGTTCTCACTCCGCTGCCCGAAGCCCCGGCGGAAACGGTTTTTTGTGTCGGCACCGTGGGTCGCCTGCCCGAGGATGCCCTGGATGCGTGGTTGCCAGAGCTGCGGCGGCTCGTGGGGCGAAACCTCTGGATTACGTTGGAGGCCAGCGGTGAACGGAGCCGTGTCTGGTGGGAACGACGCTTTCTGGCTGCGGGCTTTCGCAAACACCCGCTTACGCCGGTCCTGGTTCCCTTTGATGAATCAGCGGATCACGCGCCGGTGCAGGTGCTGGTTTTTGAAAAGATCCCGGATGCCGCGATGGCCGAGCACCCGCTGTCGGCCCTGGAAGCCGAGCGAAACCTCCACATGGACATGCTTCGCGAGCCCGGCGTGCGCTCCGACGCGCACCTGGCGCGATATGCGCTGGCGCGCCAGCATGTCCGGCCCGGGGCCGTGGTCCTGGACGCAGCCTGCGGCCTGGGATACGGCTCGGCGGTTCTGGCGGCCGGTACCGGGGCGGGCCGAATCGTGGGACTGGACTGCAGTGCGTGGGCCATCGAGTACGCGCGCCTGCACTACGCCTCCGGCGATCCGCGACTGGAGTTTCACCGGGGAGACGTGACCCGGTTGGATTTTCTGGAAGATGCGTCCGTGGATCTTGTCGTGAGCTTCGAGACGCTGGAACATCTGCCCAATCCCGAGTTGGCGTTGCGCGAGTTTGCGCGGGTTCTGAAACCGGGCGGCTTCTTCATCGGCTCCGTACCGAATCTGTGGGTGGATGAACAGGGACGGAACCCTGTGCCGTACCACCTCCATGTGTACGAGTTTGCCCAATTCCACGATCAAGTGGCGCGATGGTTCGACTGGCGAGCGCTTTACCGGCAAAATGCGGGCGGCGGGTGGAAACGCCCGCAACCACGGCGGCTCGTCCCGATCCCAGAATTGTCGCCCACTCCCGAAGACCAACGGGATGCCGAGTGGTGGATCTGTGTGGCTGAAAAGCGCAAAAATGCTGCCCGGTGCAGCGACAGCCCGAGCTCTTCGCCACAGCCGTCCCCTGAAGTGGCGGCTCCGACCCTGTTGAAAACCTCCACCACCGTGGTCCTGGCCACGAATTACCTGCTCTGGACGCCGGCCACGCGATGGATGTGGGAAACGCTGGGCGAGGAACTGGCCCGGCAGCATTGCCAGCTGGTGCTGCTGAGCACCACCTTGCCCGACCCGCCGCTGCCGTTTCCCGTGAGCCTCCACCCCTATTTGCTTCGCGATTTTGCCTCCATGTTCCCCGGCTGGACGGGGGCGGAAGGTCTGAGCGCCTCCCCCGGTGAGATGCACTGGCTCCGCGCGGACACGAGTCGGGCGGCTCACGGGTATGGACTCGATCAGGCCCTGGCAGGCCTGGCCGCGTTCCGCACCTACTACCGCGGGATGCTCGAACGGTTGCAACCAGCCTTCTTGCTGCTGGCAGACAATACGCTTGCCCAAACCGCATTGGCCCAACGCCTGGCTTGGGATTCTCATCTGCCCGGGTTGATCTACGAGCGCGGCCTGTTGCCCGATACCCTGATGGTGGAGTCTCGTGGGATCCAGGCCTGGTCGGACCTCCGAATGCACTGGCTCGCCCAGGAGATGCCACCGGCCCCCGCTGAACGGTTTGCGGCCATCCAATCCTATTATCGGACTCGAAGACCTCAGAAATATCCGCAGCCCGAAACTCCCGGTGGTGCTAAGGAGTTGCGACGACAACTGGGCGCAGATGACAAACGGTTGGTCGTGTTCCTGGGCGGGGGTTACGAAGCCAACGGGCACGGGCGTTACTCGCCAAACTATGATCGCAACTTCTTTACCGGCCTTCCCAGCACCCAGGAAGCCTTGATGGCGTTGTGGCAGGTCGTCCGGCAACGACCCGACACTGTTTTTGTGTTCAAACCTCATCCCCTGGATGCAGATCCCTATGCGGTGGCAAAGATCGAGGGCATTCCGGTGGTGCGCGACGTCAATGTCCACACGTTGATCGAAGCCGCCGACGTGATCGCCGCCCAGTACACCACGCTGCAGTTCGAGGCGGTGCTCTACGACAAGCCCGTGCTGCTGTTGGCCCGCAGCGCCTGGTGGGGACGCGGTGCGACGTACGAGGTGGACGCTCCGGAAAGCCTGGCCAGCCGGCTCGACGAAGCCCTGACCCGGCGTGGCTGGCCGGAAATCCGTGCGCGGGCTCAGGCGTTCCTTTGCTGGATCATGGATCGATTCCTGATTGGTGCTGCACCCGACGTGCCCACGCGCCGACACTTGCGCGATTTTGCGGCGTACATTGCCCGCGTGGCGATGGACAGCCGCGGCCTGCCCCCGGCCGCCTGTCGTTGGAAAGAAACCCGCAACTGGCTGGAGGCGCATCGCGCCCGGCCCAACGGTGGATGTCTATGAACCTCGCCTGCTTGAGCGGTTTGCCGGAGGATCTGTGGCAACGGGACGCCGTACTGCGGCATGCCGAAGCGCTGCTGCAGCGCTTGCATCCGCAGATTCGCGCTGTGTCCTTCGACTTTTTCGACACCCTCGTGTGGCGCTGGACCGCCGAACCTACGGGCGTATTCAGCGAGGTCGGCCGACGGCTCCAGGAGTCGGGCAGACTTCCGCGGCATGTATCTCCGGCGGACTATCGCGTGTATCGTCGGATGGCAGAGGTGCGGGCGCGTGAGCGCCGGCTGGTCGAAGCCCCAGAATCCGAGGACATTACGCTCCAGCAGATTCTACGGGAACTGCAGACCATCGTCCCCGAATCCGATGCTGCTGGGGTTCTGGAACTGGCAGCGGAAGAAGACCTCTGCTGTCTCAACCCGGCCATGGTTCAGTTCGCCGTCCGGCTGAAGGACCGTGGACTGCGGCTGCTCATCATCTCTGATGTGTACCTTTCCGGTGATCACCTGCGGGGGATCCTGCGAGCCAACGGGCTGGATCCGGCAATCTTCGATGCGATTTACACCTCCGGCGAGGCGCAAAGGTGCAAGGGCACGGGCAATCTGTTTCGCAAGGTCCTGGGCGATCAAGGCTTGAAGCCCGAGCAACTGCTGCATTTGGGTGACAATGTCGAAGCGGATGTGGCCGGGGCTCACCGTGCCGGCGTGCGTGCGTTGGTCTATGAGGCGCCGGATTGTCGATTGCCCGTGGTGTTCGAGCGCGAGCGGTTCCTGCTCGGGGCTTGTAGTCCCACCTTTGCGTTGGAGTCGCTTCGAGTGTTGGCGGCGCGTGCGTTTACGGGCGACCGGGACATCGACTTCTTCGGCCGTTTTGGGGCTGCGATCATCGGGCCCGTGCTCACTCGGTTTGCCGGCTGGGCCTGCGATCAATTTGCGGCCGCAGGTGTGCGCCGTGTCGGGGCCTTCATGCGAGAAGGGGCTCTGCTGGGTCGGTTGCTCGAGGCCGAGGCTCGCGCCCGCAGGCTCGCTTTGGAGGTGGAGCAGCTGTATGCCAACCGGAAAGCCACCGAGCTGGCCGCCCTCGGCCGGCTTACTGCACAAAAGCTGGTGGACTGGTTAAACCGTCGCCAAACGCTGACGGTTCGAGAGATCATGGCCGATCTGGGGCTCGGCCCCCAACTTTGCCACGGCTTGAAAATCTCCCCCGGCGAACGCCTCGCAAGTCCGGAGCGCGTCATCGAACTGGCGCGGTTCCTGTTTCGGCCGGAGATAGCCAGGAGGATCGAAGAGCGCAGCGCAGAAGAGCGACGCAAGGTGGTGGCATATCTGCAGCCGTGGCTGCAGGGGGACGAGCCGTGGGGCGTCTGCGACATCGGCTACAACGCGTCCGCGCAGTGGCAACTGCACGAGATTTTGCGCTTGGAGGGCCTGCCAAGCCGCATCGTGGGCTGCTATGTCGTGACCACCGAAAACGCTGCACTTCGGGCGTTGAATGGCCTGGATGTGCGGCATTACCTGGGCAATTTTGGTCATCCCACGGCTCTATTTTGGGCCTTCTTGCGATCTCCTGCATTCGTGGAGCAATTGATGGCCGCACCTTGCGGAACGACTTTGGGCTACGACCGCGGGGCTGACGGCCGGGTCCGACCGCGGCTGGACCAACTTCGATTCCCTCCGGAGCTTTTGGAGCGTCAAAAAGCATTCCAAGATGGGGTGCTGTGGTTCCAACGATTGTGGCTGTGGGTGCGGGGCCTGAAGCCGAGCTTGCTGGATGGCCGAAGTGTATTTTCGCAGCAGTTGCTCAATGAGCTCGATGCGGCGATGCCGGCGATTCTGGCTCGTGCGGCTGCTTTCCCGTTGCGCGAAGAAGTCCGGCGTTTCGGCGCGCTTGTGCTTGACGACTATTATTTTGCCGGTGGTGTGAAAGCGCTGTGGGGTGAGAGTGAGCGAAAGTTGTGGCGCGCCAAGGGCTATTTGGCTCTGTTGTCCGAGCAAGGCGTGCTCTGGCCTCAGGCTGTCCATCATGTCGAGAACCCAAGGGCGGCCGACGAGTTCTTCGGATACGGCAGCGCCATGCTCGGACCGGTGCCAGGGAAGGGCAGGGAACCCGAACCAGCCGCAGTGGCCGTAATCATCGCGCCTCCGCGCGATGCCGGCGAGGCATCCCGCTGTCTCGGTCAACTGACGCGGGTCTTTGCCGACGAGGGACGGCTGGACGTGATGGTTTTGGCGGAGCCGAAGCTGGCCTCTCAACTCCTGGCGCTGCCGGGTGTCGATCGTGCGCGAATTCGACTCCAAGTCCATGAGCGCGAGGAGCGAACTCCGATGAGCGTTCATTTGCATCAGATTGCTCTTCGGACTCAGGCGCCGGTGTTGTTGTTTCTTCGCCCGGATGTCGAGCTGCCGGCTCAATTCGGCGATCGGATGGCGCGTGAGCTCGCAGCCGAAGGGACGGGTGCGGTGGTGCCACATTGGCCCGAGGGCGCCATGAGTGAAGACGTAAACAGGGCAAAGCAGTTGGCCCGCTGCTTGATGGTGCGTCGACAGGCGTTCCTCGATGGCGGCGGGTTGAGCAAAGAATTGCCCGTGCCATTGGCGTATGCGGAGCTGCTGCGTGGATTGAAGGCGACAGGTTGGAAAGTGGCGCGGCTGGATGGTGTGCGCTTGCAAGCCGACCCAGCGCGCGACGCTGCCTTGACCGACCGGGAGCTGGAAGAGTGGCAGCGAGAATCCCGGACCTCATTAAACGCAGTGCTGGAGGCCCAGCCCGGCCTCGAGACCCAGGCGTGCGAAAAAGCCGAGGTTTCGGACCGGGGCGGGGCACAGAAGCCGTCGAAAGTTCCAATGCAGAGCATGCCCGGGACGGAGCACGGCCGGCGCGTGGCAGTGGACTGGATCGGAACGTTCCTCGACCACGGGAGCCTCTCTCACGTGAACCGGGAGTTTACGCGGGTTTTGAGTCAAAGGACCGATTTGGCGCTCCGCTGCGTGGCCATCGATGGTGCCTCGGATGCGACGTTTGCCGCACCGGCCCGACAACTGGATCGCCAGCCCAACTCCCATGCTGCAGTGACGGTGCGACATGCGTGGCCGCCGGACTGGACCCGACCCGGCCGGGGTCGCCTGGTGGTGATTCAGCCCTGGGAGTTTGGCAGTCTGCCCGTGGAGTGGATCCAGGCCGCTGCCAACGTGGACGAGTTCTGGGTACCCTCGAACTACGTCCGCCAAGTTTACGTGGATTCCGGTATCCCTGCTGAGAAGGTGGTCGTGGTCCCGAACGGCGTGGATCCCGCGCGATTTCGCCCGGACGTCGCCCCTCGTGCCCTGCCCACCTCGAAGAGGTTTCGGTTTCTGTTCGTGGGAGGGACCATCTTCCGCAAGGGGCCGGACCTCTTGCTGGAGGCTTACGGCCGTGCGTTCACGGCGGCCGATGACGTCTGCCTGGTCATCAAGGACTTTGGGGGACGCAGCGTGTATGCCGGTCAGACCTTCGGTGAGCGAATCAAGGCGTTCCAGGCGCGGCCCGGAGCCCCTGAGATCGTTTACCTGGACGAAGAGTGGCCACCGGAGGAGCTTCCCGGGCTGTATACGGCCTGCCACTGCCTGGTGCTGCCATACCGGGGCGAGGGGTTCGGTCTGCCCGTGCTCGAGGCCATGGCTTGTGGCTTGCCCGTGATCGTCACCGCGGGCGGGGCCACGGACGATTTCGTCCGTGACGCCTTCGGCTGGCGCATTTCGGCGCAACGGCGTTCGATCGGAAGCAAGGTCGGCAGCCTCACCCTGGTGCGCGACGGCTGGGTGCTGGAGCCCGACTTGGAGGCGTTGATTCAAGCCATGCAGCAAGCTGCCGGCGATGCCGACGACGCGCGGGCGCGGGGCCGGGAAGCTGCCGCCTTCGCGCGCACGCATTTTTCCTGGGTGGCAGCCGCGGAGGTTGCCGCCGCGCGGCTGCAGGCCCTGGCTGAACAGAGCCCGGTCGGTGGGCGCGGGACACCTCTGAAGCAGGAAACTACGGTGAAGACTGCGCCGGTCAGCCAGCCGTCCCTTGTGCTGCCGCCGTGCGCGTTGTTGGGGAACTTGCGTCGGGCCCGCGAACTTTGGTTGCGACGTGACGCACGCGGGGCCTGGCAGGCCACGCTTCAGGCACTGGAGGAGCGGCCTTTCCACCCGGAAGCGTACCTGCTGATGGCGGAAATCGCGCGCGGGGTCGGCGCCGGGAAGGTCGCGCGGCGATGTGCCGAGCACGCTCGCCGAATCGCCCCCGGCTACAAACCGGCCCGGAAGTTTGCCGGGCAGTCCTTCTCGGGGGACCATAAACCCGAATGGATGGAGCTGCCCGAGCCCCTGCGCGCCGATCCTGTCAGGACGGAGCCGAGGTTGACCGTCTGCCTCATCACGCGGGACGAGGAACAGTTCCTGGGGCAGTGCCTCGAGTCGGTGCGCGGCCTCGCCCATCAAATCGTGGTGGTGGATACGGGATCGAAGGATCGCACGGTGGAGATCGCACGTGCCCATGGCGCCGAGGTGTATCATTTCTCCTGGTGCGATGATTTCAGTGCCGCGCGCAATGCCGCTCTCGAACACGCGCGCGGAGACTGGGTTCTGATGCTGGATGCCGACGAGGAGTTGACCGAGGAGGGGCGCGCTCGACTTCCCGAGGCCCTGCGCTGTCGGGAGGTGATCGCGTGGCGGTTGCCGTTGGTGGACGTGGGCCGCGAGGCCGAAGGACCGTCGTATGTGCCGCGCCTGTTCCGAAACGCACCGGGCCTGTTTTACGTGGGCCGGGTCCACGAACAGGTCTTCAGCAGCCTCGAGGTGCGGCGGGCGGAATGGGGCCTGGAAAACCGGCCGGGCGATGTGCGGTTGCGCCATCACGGTTATCGCCCCGACGTGGTGCGGGATCGGAACAAGATCGAGCGCAACCTGCGGCTGCTGGAGCAGGCGGTCCGGGAATTGCCGGAGGAACCGCATCTGTTGATGAACCTTGGACTGGAGCTGGCCCGGTCGGGTCGGGAAACAGAAGCCCTGCAGCGATACCGGGAGGCCTTCGAGGCGTTGGCACGCAAGCCCGCTGGCGAGGTGGTGCCGGAATTGCGGGAAACGCTTTTAACACAACTGGCTTCGCGTCTGTTCGCCGCCCGTCAGTACGGGGAGGTCATCGACGTGCTCACCTCGCCCCTGGCGAAGAATCACGGCGGGCTGACGGCCTCTTTGCATTTTTCGCTGGGCCTGGCGTATCTGGAACGGGGGCAGTTCCGTGAGGCTGCCGACCAGATGCGCCAGTGCCTGGCGAAGCGGGACCGGCCCGCCATGGCACCCGTGTTGCCCGAGATTCGCACGGCCGCTCCGCACCACTGCCTTGCCCTGGCCTTGTGGCGTTCAGGGGACAGGGCGGGGGCCGCAGAGGCGTTTGCAGCGGCACTGCAGGGCCCGGAGCCCCTGGGTCGTGTGCGGCTGGATTACGCCCGGTTCCTGGTGGAACAGCAGCGGCCTGTGGACGCGTTGCGCACGTTGACCGAGTGCGTGACACAGCAGCCGGACCTGGTGGAGGCATGGCGGCTGGGTGGGCAGATTGCACTGAGTCAGCCCGAGTTCCTCGAGTTCGCACAGGATTGGACGGGCGAGGCCATGCGCTATCAGGGAGCAGATTTGGCGGTGCGCGTCCAGCGAGCCAGCGCGCTATTGTTGAGTGGAGAGGCGGGCGCAGCGCTCGACCTGTGGCAGGCCATTGAACAGGAATCCCCGCAACCAGAGGCCATTGCCGCACGATTGATCTGTACGCTGGTTTCGCAGGAAAAAGCCGACCCGTGGCAGGCTCAAGTGGAGGAGGCGGCGGTGAGCCGCGCCTTCTTGCAGTGGTATCAGCGCCTGGCACGTGTGGGCACCCGGCAGGTGCTCCTGGCGCTGCATGAAACGCTGGCCGTTTGGAGTGCAGTGCTGCCCACGGCCGGGCGGGTGCTGGAGGCGGCCGTCGCGGAAGCGCAAAAGGCTCAGCCCGTGGCGGCGAAGTAAGGCTATCAACCCTCGGTGCGCGGGTGCTTCCAGAAATGTGGACGCGCGGCGAGCCCGCGTGGGGTCCGTGTTGCCCTCGCGCTCCTTGTCCTTACATTGCTTCCCGAGAGCCGGGGCGCGCGCCGGGGCTTTCCCGTGTGAGATACTTGGCCACGGCCTCGGTGCGGGAGCGCACGCGCAGCTTTTCGTAAATCTTTCGGATGTGGTTGTGCACCGTGGCGTAACTGATGTTCAAGCTGCTGGCAATTTCCTTGTAAATGTAGCCCTTGGCCAACAGCTCGAGCACCTGCTGTTCGCGCGGGGTCAAGTTCGGCAAATCGGTCCCGGGTGGCGCTGGTTGCCGAAAGGATTGGACGACCTTGCGGGCGATGTGACTGGTCATGGGCGACCCCCCGGCGTGGACCTGTTGAATGGCCTCCAAAAGCTCCTCCCGTGTGGCTTGCTTGAGGAGGTACCCGCTTGCACCGGCGGTCAGCGCGCTCAGGACCGTGTCCGTGTCCTCGTAAACGGTCAGCATGATAAACTCGATGTCCGGATGGGCCGCTTTCAACCGTCGGACGCATTCAATGCCGCTCAGGCCCGGGAGGTGAATGTCCACCAGCACCACCCGGGGCCGCACGGCCGGCAACTGCTCCAGCGCCTGTTCGGCGGTGGCGTAATCGCCCACACACCGGCACGCTTTGAACCGGTTGATGGCCTGAACGAGCTTGGCTCGAACCCCGTCGTCGTCCTCCACAATCGCCACTGGAATGGTCGTGTCCATATCCTGTGCGAAGCCCAGCATGGCAGGGCAGGGGAGGGAGGGCCAGTCGCCAAAACGGGCCATCTCTGCCGACGGGGTGGGCCCTCGGCCGGGACTCCGGCGCCGTGGGGATCTCCCGCGACTCATGCTTCTGGTGAGGTCCCCACGCGCGGGCGCGGCGGACTCACCACGCGGAAAACCACGCGGGTGCCACGGCCCGGTTGGCTCTCGATGCGGCAACTGCCCCCGATCTCCGACAAACGCTGATCCATGTGGCGCAGGCCGTTGCCTTTCGCGGCCGACTCCGGGGAAAACCCGCGCCCGTTGTCCTCGATGGAAAGTTCGAAACAGGCCCCGTTCATCTGGAATCGGACCCACACCTCGGAGGCCCCGGCGTGTTTTACCACATTGTGCAGTGCCTCCTTGCACGCCAGGTAGAGATGATGCCGCGTCTCGGCCGACAGCGGCAGTGCCGGCACCTCCAGGGGTACGTCCCAACGGCAACGGATTCCTGCGCGATTCAGGTGGTCTTGCGCGAAGCGGTTCAGGTAGGTCAACAGACTTTCGAGGCTGTCGTGGCGCGGATTGATGGCCCAAACCACTTCGTCCATGGCACGGGTGAGCCGGCGTGCGCACGCGGCGATCTCCTCGGCCAGTCTTCGCGCGGCGGGTTGACTGCTGCTTTCTTCCCGCAACGTGTCGCTCAACAGGATGATCTCCGTCAACCCGCTGCCCAGGTCGTCATGGATGTCGCGGGCAATGCGTTGCCGCTCGAGGTCCATGGCCCGTTGCCACCGCAGATGCTCCATGCGCCGGCGCGACCGGTTCCGTTCCCAGCGCCAGACCCCGAGCGAAATCAGCCCCACCACGCTGAGCAGCCCGGCCAGTTGCACGGACCTTCGCTCCCACCACCGCGGCAGGATTGCGAGCAACAGCGAGGTGCGGGCCTCCACCCATTCGGTGTCCCCGGCACTGGCCCAGAGCCGGAAACGGTATTGCCCGGGCGGCAGGCGGTTGTAGAAGGCCGAACGCCGCGCCCCGGCTTCCACGGGTTGTCGATCCAACCCTTCGAGCTGGTAGCGATAGCGGATTCTCTCCGGCGCCACCAGATTCGGCGACGAGTACTGGAATTCATAGGACACTGCACCCGAGCGGATCTCCAGGCGATTGTCAGAACCCATCGGCAGCGGCATGCCGTCCACCCAAACCCCGTGAAGGACCGGAGGCCAGACGCGCGGCTGTTCCAGCGACGCCTCCGGATGGAAGCGCGCAATGGCAGCGCCGTTGGGAAAGCTCAAGATTCCATCCGACGTGACGTGCGCGCTCGGCTGGCCCAGCCCGGTGCACACCTTGTAGGCCAAGCCGTGCTGCGGCGTCAGCCGATGCAAGCGAAGTCGCCCTTCCGGGCCTGTCCCCGGGCTCAACAGCATGCTAGGGTTTACGGCGAAAATCCCGTTCTCGCTGCCGATCCAGAGCAGCGCTCCCTGTCGAAGCAGCGCAAGCTGGTGGTCGCTGGGCAGCCCCGCACTCGTTGTCCACGTCCGAACCACACCTCCCTCCACACAGCCCAACCCGTAGCCCAGCGTGACGAACCACAGGCGTCCCTCCTGGTCGAACGTCATGCTTCGAATTGCCCGCAGCGCGGGATGATCCGGAAAACCGGCCGGCTCAAAAACGTCCCCTTCCTGCCGGAAGAGTCCCTCGCCCGGAATCGCAGCCCAGATCCGGCCCAGGCCATCCTCGGCCAGCGCGCGGGCCGGCGTCAGCGGCAACCCGGACTCCGATCCGTAGGTGCGCGACAAGTCTCCGTCCAGACAGACCAGTCCTCCCTGTGCGCCGGCCCAGATCCGCCCGACGCGATCTTCCATCAGCGCGGTGATGCTCTGCGTCAACGCCGGCGGATGCGGCACCCGCTCGAACCGGTCGCCACTCGAGCGATACAACCCGCTGAACGTGCCCACCCACAACGTCCCATGCCGGTCCAGCAGCAACACCGGGACATAGCGACTGGTCAGGCCCTGCGCGGGCCCGATTTGCCTCCAGTGACCGGCCTCCCAAACGAACAAGCCGGCCCCGTCGGTGCCGCCCCAGATGCGGCCATGCTCGTCCGTGCAGGTGCTCAGGAACACGTGCGGACGAAACTCGGGTGGCAAATGGAGCGCGCGCACGGGCCGCGGCCGCACCTGAAACAGGCCCAGGGTGCGGGTGCCCACCCAGATCATCCCCTGATCGTCCTCGGTCAGACATTGCACCTGCAATTGCGCAGGCGAAAGCCCCGCCGAAGCCTCGATCCATCCCGTGCCAGCCTGATGAACGAAGACGCCTCCGCCCGCGGTGGCGCACCAGACCCGTCCCTGTCGATCCTCGTAGATCACCTGCGCGCGCGATCGGGTGGAATCCTGGGGCCATGGGTAGGGCGTCAGCGGCTCCGACCACGTGCCGTCGTGCCACCAGTACACGCGGGTTCCGCGGATTCCCAAGGGCCCTGTCGAGGAGGCCGCTACCCAGAGTCCCCCCGCGCGCGCGGAGGCAACCCATCGCACCGAGGAATTCGAATCATCGGGCAACGGGACGGGCGTCCACTCACGGTCTGTCCACCGCCCCAGCCGACCCGCACACACCACCCAGCACTGGCCCTGGGTGTCCAGGAGCACCTGCGAAACCGTGGTCGTTGGCAGACCGTGGTCAGGGCCGTATCCCTCCACATCGCCCTGCGGAGACACTCGCAGCAGACCGGCGCCGTCGGTCCCCAGCCACAAATGGCCTTCCCGGTCACTGCCCAAGCTCAGCACGCTGCGCCCCTGGGTGGCTCGCTCACCGCGCAAAGCAACCCGGACCCAGCCGCTGGGCTCGTGACGCAGCAACCGGCCGTCGGCCGTACCCGCCCAAAGCTGCCCGCCGGCATCCACGTGCAGCGACAATACCCGGCTGTCGCCCAGCGCCGGGGTGTTGGAGGCATGAAACCCCGTAAACTCCAATCCGTCGAACCGCACCAGTCCCGCCGGTGTCGCGATCCACAAAAAGCCATCGCTCGTGGTGGCCAGCGCATTGATCCGCGCGGAAGGGAGCCCGTGGTCCGCATCCCAGCTGCGCCACAGGAAACCGCCGTCCGGAGCCGGGTTTTGGGCCGGGAGCGAGGCAACGCCGAGCGCACCGACCGCAAGCAAGAGGAGGCCCCTGGCCCGGTGCGCGGGGCCGTTCCCCTCCTGCCGACTGGCGCTTGTCGGCCCGCCGTGTTTCATGTGCTGTTCCACCTTATGCACCCCGGCGCCACCTCACAAGAGCTGCGGCGGGTGGTACCCTTGCCTGCACAGGATGGGAAACCGCAGAATCCCTGTGGTTCTGCGTGCATGCGATCTTGCGAGCCCAGAGTCTTATCGACCCATCCCGGCGAAGGGGACGGGCGCCCGGGGTTGCGAACGCGGCAGGCCACATTTCATGGCGCAGCCTCCGGTCCGGTGATATCTTGGGCCCATCTTGTCGGGCCCGTGCATGCTTGCGGGATCCGGTTCGCAGGAGGCGGCACTAGGGCCGCGAGGGCAGGGTGGGGGCGATAACCGCCGGAGTGGATCGGTATATACATGAGACCCCGGATTCTGGTGGTGGGCAGTTCCAACACGGATTTGATCGTGCGGGTGCCGCGCATTCCGGCACCCGGCGAGACCGTGTTGGGCGGCGAGTTTGTTTCGGCCGGGGGCGGCAAGGGCGCCAACCAGGCGGTCAGCGCTGCGCGGGCCGGCGCCGAGGTCACCTTGGTGGCCCGCGTCGGCGATGACACGTTTGGTCAGATGGCCCTGGAAGGCTTCCGCAAGGATGGCATTGCCGTGGATTACGTGGTGACGGACCGCCAGCAGCGATCCGGAGTGGCCTTGATTTTGGTTGGACCGGCCGGGCAGAACACCATCGCCGTTGCTCCCGGGGCCAACAGCCGGCTCTCCGCGGCCGACGTGCAGCGGGCCAGCGAGGCATTCGGGGCCGCGCAAATGGTGCTGGTGCAACTGGAGGTCCCCTTGAGTGCCGTGCAACGGGCGGTGGAACTGGCCGCATTCCATCACGTGCCGGTCATCCTCAATCCCGCACCGGCCCAGCCCCTGCCCGGTGAGCTGCTCCGGCATGTTTCCATTCTCACCCCGAACGCACGCGAAGCCACGGCCCTGACCGGAATCGAGGTCACCAACCCGGAATCCGCCGCCCGCGCGGCGGCGCGCCTGCGCCAGCGCGGGGTTCCCACTGTGATCGTGACCCTGGGAGAACAGGGGGCGCACGTGGAGGTGTCCCGACTGCATGTTCACGTGCCCGCGTTTCCCGTGGAGCCGGTGGACACGACTGCCGCCGGCGACGTCTTCAACGGTGTGCTGGCGGTGGCCCTGGCCGAGGGCAAGCCGCTACTCGAGGCCGTCCGATTTGCCAGTGCGGCCGCGGCCATATCTGTGACACGGTGGGGGGCGCAGCCTTCCGCGCCCACCCGGGCGGAAATCGAGCAGTTCCTGAAGCAGCACAGCTGAGCCGGAGAGCGGCGGGCGCGGCTCAAGCTTCAATCCGCGGCTGGCTGTCTCCCTTTCAGGGGGGATCCGCGTGGGGCGCAGGCGCAGCCGACGAGCCGGCGGTCAGTTCGACCCCGTTCCGCCGCAGAAGCCAGGCATGCCACAGCGTGGGTACGTTGGCCTGCCATCGGGGCAGAACCAGGGTAATGGCAACTTCTTCCAAGGCAGACAGCAACACAAACGGCGTCAAGGCCCGCAACACCCAGCCCGGCCCTCCTGCGAAGAACACCAAGACCGCGGCGCCGGCCAGCCAGCTCAGCGCCTTGGCGCCCCAGGTGTGATAAGCGATAAGGCGCCGGAACTTCCACCAGCCCACAAGCACGGAAGCCACGTAGCCCCCCAGACCTGCGGCCAGCCAGGGCAGCTCCGCCATCAGTGCCGCCGGACGCAGCCACCAGCCACAAAGCGGCAGCACCAGCCATGTCGTCAAGTCGGCCCAACTGTCCAGCCGCGCGCCCAGCTCGGTGAGCTGATTCATTCGACGGGCCAAATACCCGTCCAGCGCGTCCGTACCCAGCGACCCGACCAGCACCCAAAAAAACGCGGCTCCTTTGCCCACCCACGCCAGCCCAAGCAACACCGGCACCAGGAACAGCCGCATCAAACTCAGAAGATTCGGCAACGTCCACATCGTTGAATCCTCGGTCGCAGGGTGCACGGCTCAGGTGATCACCGGACCGGCCCGCAGACGCCGCAACGTTTCGTCAAAATCGTGCGGCCAGGGGGCCTCCCAGGTCATGGGTTCCCCGGTCGCCGGATGGACCACGGTCAGCTGCGTGGCGTGCAGCATCTGTCGGGGCGGATCGAACCCATATCGTTCCGCCAACCGACGGTTCGCCCGGCGCCCGTACACCAAATCTCCCACCAAGGGGTGGCCCATGTATTGGAAATGAACCCGAACTTGATGGGTTCGGCCCGTGTGAAGACGCGCCTCGACCAGCGTCGCATCCGGAAGCCGCTCCAACACGCGATAGTCCGTGAGTGCCTCCCGGCCCCGCTCCTCACAAACCGCCATGCACTTCCGGTGGGAGGGATGTCGTGCAATGGCCGCGCGAATGGATCCCTGATCGTGCAATACCGTGCCGCAAACCAGCGCATGATACACCTTGGCCACTTGACGCGCCGCAAACTGTCGCGCCAGTCCCAGATGCGCGGTATCGGTCTTGGCCACCACCATCACTCCGCTCGTGTCTTTGTCGAGTCGATGCACGATCCCCGGCCGGCTGACCCCGCCGATCCCGCTCAAGCGCCCGGCGCAATGATGGAGCAGCGCGTTGACCAGCGTTTGACTTTCGTGCCCCGCCGCCGGATGCACCACCAGGCCCGGCGGCTTGTTCACCACCACCAAATGGTCGTCCTCGTACAACACCTCCAACGGAATCGGCTCGGGCCGCACCGCCGCGGGGCGGGCCTCCGGCCACTCCACCTCCACAGTCTCCCCCGCGCGCGGCGTGTGGGTGGGTTTGATGCGCCGGCCGTCGACCCGAATGAAGCCCTCCTCGATCAGGCGCTGGATGGCCATGCGCGACATGGCCGGATAACGACGGCGCAAAAACACGTCCATCCGCTCGCCGGGAGCCGACTGCTCAATGACAAACCGCTCGAGGTTTGGCATGGGACCCGTCACAAAAGGCACGCTTCGTGCCGGACGGCCGGAACCAACATGGCGCGGGACAACAGCGCGTCCAGATCCTCGAATGTGCAGCAGCCCATGTTCCCTTCAACCCGGAGTCAGCGGGCTGAGAGCCGTCGGACTGCCGGCGTATTGTCTCACCCCGGCAGTCCATCGCGGCAACCTCATGAACCCGGAGGCCCCTTCATGTCCGGGGCCTGCGGATCCGAGGCGGCCCGAGGCGCCGCCGGCACGGCCGTCTTCACCCGTGCACCCGCACGCCAACTCAACCAAAAGACAACCGCCACCCCCACGCAGATGGCACTGTCGGCCACGTTAAAGGCGGGAAATCCCCACTCGCTGCCGTCCGCCCGCACCACGTGGAAATACAGAAAGTCCACCACGTGCCCGATGCGCACCCGATCCGTCAAATTCCCCGCTATCCCGCCCAGCACCGCGCCAAACGCCACCTGGCCCAGAGTACTCTCCAGTTCGAAATGATGCCGGTACAACCAGAGCACCACCAAAGCAAGCACCGCCACCAAGGCCAGCAGATCGTTATTCCCACGAAAGAGGCTCCAAGCCGCGCCGGTGTTCCCCCAATGCACCACCTTGAAAAAGCCTTCGATCACCACTCGTTCCTGAGCGTAGTGCAGCCAGCTCAGCACCATGGCCTTTGTCGCCTGGTCCAGCAAATACAGACCCAGCGCCACCAACCAGATGCGCCGAACCGGCGGGCTCCATATCCTCTTCAACCAAGCCATGGCCCTACTCGACAAGGGGGACAACCTGTCCGCTCTGCATCCGAACCCGCTGGCCGTGTCCGACGTTGCGCCGGTGCGGATCTGCAGATGGCACGTTCCTCGACCCCGCTTGCCTGCCCGAATCTAGCTGCAAAAGGCGCTACCCGACAATCCTTTCCGCTGCTTCCGCTGGGCCACGCATCGCGCCCACGGGGATTGGGCGCGGCCAGGGTTCGTGTTCCTGTCGCCGCCCTGCTTCTCATCCCTCCAACAGCGTGGCCGGTGCCACGGGCCTCGCCGTCCCTCTCGCCATCGGGGCTGTCCAAATCCGGTACCACTGCGGGAGCTGCGGATCTGATCCCGCCTCACCGGGCAGCCACGATGGACAGACGGTCGTCTGGCCGGGGGTGGCGTCCAAATGGCAACCCGGTGCCCACTCCAAGGCGAGCCCGGGCGCTCCGATCACCTGCATGGTCCGCCTGCCAGCCGCCCGCGCAGTACCGGCCCCTCTCAATGCAGTAGCGGCTCCGACCGGCCCTGATCCGGAGGCTCGCGGCCCGGCTTCCCTCTTGCGGCCGAACCACGGTCGGCGTGCCCTCGGGCGCCTGCACCGGGACGGAGCACCGCACCCCGCGCTCAGGCGCGCTCGATGTACTTGCCCGTGCGGGTATCGACCCGGATTTTTTCGCCCGCCTTGATGAACAGCGGCACTTGGAGGCTCAACCCCGTCTCGAGCACCGCCGGCTTCATCACGTTGTTGGCCGAGTCGCCGCGCACCCCCTCCGGAGCCTCGCTGACCGTCAAAACCACCGAGGGCGGCAACTCCACCATGACCGCCTTGTCCTCCACAAACGTCACGGTCACGCTGCCGTTTTCCACCAAGTAGTACTTGGCCTCGCCGACCAACTCGGGCGGAAGGGTTACGGTCTCGAACGTCTCCGGGTCCGTGAAGACGTAGTCCTCGCCGTCCTTGTAACTGAACTCCATCCGACGGCTGATGAGCGGGACGGTTTCCACCCGCTCCGTGGAGCCGAAGCGCACATCGGAGGATTTGCCCGTCCGAATGCTGCGCAGCGTGGCCTGGACGAAGGCGCGCAGGTTGCCCGGCGTCCGATGCTGCACATCCAGGACCACACAAATGTCACCGTTGTAATCGATCGCCATCCCGCGGCGAAGATCGTTCGCTGCAATAGCCATAAATGATGCTTCTGATACCTTGCCTTCCCGCGCCTGCTCCAGGCGGGACCGCATAGGATACACTGCGAAAGGTGAAAAGCAAGCCCCCCAACAGGGGGCCTCCCAGCAAAGGGCCCGTTTCCGCTTTTGAGTCCCGGATTCGGGAATCCCAAGTAAACGGCATTTTCCTTCGGCTTTCTCCTGCCACAGAAACCCGAAATGCTCCTGAGCTCTTCAGGGGTGTCCCAAACCGGAACCGCGCGGGACACGGCTCTGCAGCGCCGGACCCTGCCCCTGCGAACAGTGCGGGCGACGATCGCCCAAAACCCTCGCCGCAAATGCATGCCTACCCATCCCGTCAAGGGTCGGAAAGGTTCTGCGTCTTTGGTGCGGCCTGGGTCCGACCCAACGGGGCGGGAATCTGCCAGCCCGGGGCAACGCCCTGGTCACGGGATTCTGCACAATCCCGCTGTGAGTCGGCGGCAATTTCATAGAGCACCCATGGACCGGGCGATAGGGGGCTCGGGCTGCGCTCTTCGAGAACGAGGCCGGTCCGGACTAGGAAGCGCCGGGAGCGTTGCCTTGGGCCGGCGAAGGAAAAAGGCCCGCGAGAACCTGAAGCCGCCCGTGCAGCTCATGGACGGCGGAGGAGGCATTTCCGTTTTTGAACCCCGGATTAAGGATACGGAGGGAGTACCTTCTGGCCTCGGCTTTCCTTCGCCGACCCCCATGAATCCAGCGGAGCTTTCTGGGCATGTCCGCAGACAAGAATGCGCCGACCAATGAAAAGGCGCACCTCCAGTTTCGCTTTCAAAAGAACGCAGAAGTGTGGGGCCGATTCGCTTGCCTGCAGATCCGTTGGGACCAGTCAACTGTTCGATGCCGACCCGGCCGCGGGTTGTGCACCCCCAGGGGCCCGGCCGAACCCCGCAAGGGCCGCAGACAAGGGCGACACAAACGGGCGCGTAACTCGGAGAATCCGCGAGGGCCCGGTCATTCAACTCGCTGATTTTTGGCAGACGAAGTCGCGCAGGGGAATTGCACAACCATTTGCGGGCGAAATGGTTGGCACGTGCCGGCGCGGTGATTCAGACGTGGCTTGGGACGTGGCCTTTTGACCGATTCGCACGGCCAGGTTTCTGGTTGGGCAGAGGTACCTTGGGCGAGTACCCAGTCGCAAGGCGCGCGGCATTTGGACCCCACAGTCCGACAGGTCCGTGCGGCGTGAACATTTCAGAAACTCGCCGTGTCTTCGGTGGGGGCAAGATTTACAAAGTCACAAAAGTGCACGAGCACTCCGGGGTGGTTCGCCAGGAGCGGGCCGCGTAACGAAGTCCGGTTCCTCCGGTCCGGACTCACGCCGCCCTGATCCAAGTGGCCCCGGCACAGGTGAACACTTTCGTCGCGGTCCCGGTTTGGGTCATTTCGAGGCTCGCGGAGGCTGTTTTTCGGGCCCCGAGAGGCTCTGCCGGGGGCGGCGTTTCTTACGTTCTTTTGCCCTTTCGAGCAAGTCGGCTTTCGAATCCCCACATGGCAGGCCCGGGCGTTTGACAGAACGGGCACCCGTGCAGGATATTCTACTCTGCGTAACCCGATTCAACCCGACAGCGTTCCAACCGTGAGCAGCCTATGAAAGTTCAACGTGCAGACGTGTGGGCAGCAGAGATCGAAGACAAACCAGGTGCGCTGGCGGCAAAATTGCAGGCGCTTGCCGCTGCTGGTTGTAACTTGGAGTTCGTCCTCGCAAGGCGTCAGCCGGACAAGCCCGGGACAGGTGTGGTGTTCGTGACCCCCATCAAAGGCCCCAAGCGAGTCCGCGCCGCGGAAGCTGCCGGCTTCAAGAAAGCCGACAGCCTGCATGCCTTGCGTTTGGAGGGTGCGGACAAACCCGGACAAGGTGCACGGATCACCCAGACCCTGGCCGATCAAGGATTGAACCTGCGCGGTTTCTCGGGCGCGGCGATCGGCCGGAAGTTTGTTTGCCACCTCGCGTTCGACACGGACGAAGACGCCGCCAAGGCCCTGAAGGCCCTGAAGAGCCTCCGGGGCTGAATCGGCCCCGACGGGCGGATTTGGAGGCCCGGGATTCCCGGGCAGGCGGTTCCCATTTTCCGGCACCGGCCTCGGGGAAGGGGGAGGGCCCCGCCTTCGTGCCCGGCGGGTGTACGTTCCAACGTTGGTTTTTGCCGAGTTACGGCCCGCGGTTCCTCCCCTGAAACGCGCGCAGACGTTGAGACACTCAGTTGGCCCCGTTTGTCTGAGGGATCTTGGTCGTGAAGGCATGCGCGCTCCATCCCCGCAAGGCCATGGGGGGCGGCCGCGTCTAGCCAAGGGGTGAGCTCGAATCTGGGTCACAACCCGTCGCGGTGCGGCTGCTGGCCCCGCATATTTCTCCGGAACTTGTCGAGAAAGTCGTTGTGCCGAGAAAACGCACGCAGGTTTCCTCGAAACTTCGAGCGAAGGGTTTCCACCAAAACAAGGCTTCTCCCACGACCTGCAAATCGCGTTCGAGACAAAGCCGGGAAGGCCATCGGTTTGCCTGTCCCATCCGGTTGGCTGCACACGCGCCACCGAGCGCCTTGTGAGGGTCATTGCGCCCAAAACCACCGCGGATGGATGGATGTGCCATGCGTTTGCGCCCCGCGGTGGCCCATCGCAGCCGACTCGCAGGAGTCCGCCCGAGGCTGGTTGGGAGCCACGTACGGTCGGACCGTTCCCGGCCACGAGGCACGGCCTTCAAAGTCGTGCGTCCGAAGCCGGGGAGCAATCAGCCCCGCTGCTGGGATCTCTGCGGTCAGGATTCAACGCTCCTCGTCAGCGTTTCTCCGTGTTGGCAGGCGGGTCCGCCGGGGTGTCACGCGGATCCGGGGGCAAGACGAACTCGGAGACCTCCGCGTATTCTGTTTCTGCCACCCGCCAGGTTACGCGCAGACGCCAGAGTCCCGGCGCCAAGTCTTGCAACGAGATGGTCTGGCCTCCGGAAGCGTCGCATTCCAACGGGTATTCCTGATCCTGCGCTGCAGCCGAGGGTCGATAGAGCTGCAACCGGCCCCGGGCGGAAAGATGCCCCGGCGGCAACTGCAGTCGCAGAAGTCGAGCGGCGGGGTTGACACTCACCTGCAACCGATGGGGCAGCTCGGCGGCCCGACGCCGCCGCGCCAGTTCCTCGTCGAGCCCGGACTCAGCCTCGTAATAATCCGGCCGTACCAGATCCAGATTTGCCCGGCGACTTACCCAGATCAGCGTGAGGGTGCCGGCCAGAAAGAGGCCGAACGCCAGGGTCAAGCCCAAGGGCCAGTGTGAGCCTGCAGCGCGTGGAGTTTGGGGGAGCATGTCAGGGATGCGCCTGGGATGAGGGACCGAGGAAGGCGGTTCGAACCGTGCTCACCCGCTTTCCTTCCTGGTAAACGCCGATTCGCACCGACAAAGAGCTGGAGACGATTTGTTCCGGCTCCAGTTCCACCAAGACCGAGGTTTGCAGCAGATCGGCCGCCGGAACCTGCAAAGGGGCTCCGAAAACCGTCAAGCGTCCGGCGGGTTCTTCCAGGCGCAGTTCCACCGGCATTGGTGCGGAGGTCTTGTTGACGATTTTCAGCTGGTAAAGATTGCTGATCCGACCCTCCGGCGTTCGCTGGAAAAGGCTTCCGGGGGCGCGCAAGAGAGTGACATCCACGGGGGAGCGGGTGGCCAGAATCGCTCCCAGGGCGCAGAGCAACGCCAGGAGCACGGCACTGTAGAGGAGCATGCGCGGCGTGAGCCGGAGTCGTTCGCCCCGCTCGATGCCGTTCAGCGAAGCGTAGCGGATCAAGCCGCGGGGGCGCCCGATTCGGTCCATCACCGCATCGCAGGCATCCATGCACGCCGTGCAATGCACACATTCCATTTGGGTCCCGTTCCGGATGTCCACTCCGGTGGGGCAGACCTCGACGCACCGGCGGCAGTCGATGCAGTCACCCAACCCGGCGGCCGCCCGCTCTGCCGGAGTCTGGTCGCGGCGCCAGCGGCCGCGTCGCTCGCCCCTCTTGTAGTCGTAGGCCACCACCAGGGAGTGCTCGTCGAGCAAGACCGACTGAAACCGTCCATACGGACATATGAAGGTGCAGGCCTGCTCCCGAAACCGCGCAAACACACCGTAAAAGACCAGTGTGAACAGCAGCATGAAGCCCAGGCCGGTGGTGTGTCGCCGCGGGTCATCGGTGACCAGGGCCCACCAAGCCCGGCCCCCCAGGATGTACGCGAGAAACAGATTCCCAATGACAAACGAGAGCACCAGGAAAATGGCGTGCTTGGTCAGTTTTTTGGCGGCCTTGCGCGCCGTCCAGGGGGACGCATTCAGCGCCCGCTGCTCCGGAGCATCCCCTTCGATCCAGTATTCGATCGGGCGGAAGACCATTTCCATGAATACCGTCTGCGGGCAGGTCCACCCGCACCACAGTCGGCCAAACGCCATGGTGAAAACGGCGATCGCCGTGAAGAACAGCAGCAGGCCCAGGGCGAACACGGCCGCATCCTGCGGCCAAAAGACCCTGCCCAGGATGGAAAAACGCCGCTCGACGACATTCAGCATCAGAAGCGGATGGCCCTCAATGGTGACGAAGGGCCCCACCGCCAGCACGAGCAGCAGAACTGCGCTGACCCAACGGCGTGCGCGGGTATAGCGACCCCGGGGCTTCCGGGGATACAGCCAGATGCGTCGTCCCCGCACATCCGCCGTGGCCAAATGGCTGCGGAAGTCCGCGGCCGACTCCGCCCGGGCGCCGCGCCCGGGAGGAATCCGTGCGGTCCCGGAGGGACCGGCAGAACCGGAGTCTGTGGAGCGGGCTGCTTTCAAGGGGCCGCTCACTCGTAAATGCTGGGCCCGGTGGGCTGGGGCGCCTGATCCTCGCGGGGCTTGGGATTGGGCGGGTTGCTCCCCCGCAGCGTGTAGATGTAACTGCCCACCGCGTGAATCTCCCGCGGTTTCAGCACGGTCTTCCAGGCGACCATCCCCTTCTCCGGCACACCGTGATAGATGGTCCGCAGGTTGTCCCGGAACTCCGCTCCGTGAATCCAGTAATCGTCGCAGAGGTTGGGCCCCACCAATCCGCCGCCGTCCGCCCGATGACAGGGCGCGCAAAGCTTAGCAAACAGTTCTCTGCCCTGAGCGAGAATGGCGGGGTCCTGCGAGGGTTTCAGGGTTTCCATCTCCTGTTCGAACCGCGCCATGGCTGCCTGTTTGATTTGTTCTCCGATGCGCATCTCCTCCTCATATTCGGCGATCATCAACTTGCCCTTTCCCAACACATGGTAGTGCGTGAGGTACAGAGCAGAGAAAAGGATGGTTCCATAAAAAAGCCAGACCCACCAGCGCGGTAACTGGTTGTCCAACTCCTGAATGCCGTCATAGTCGTGGTCCAGTAACAACGGATCGCGAGTTTCATTCATGGGGGTCCTCCTTTCGGGAGTTCACGGAATCGGTTTCCAACGGCAGTCGAGCAGCGCTGTCCAAACGGGCCCGGTCCAGCCGGAACGCCCAGACCAGCACGCCTACAAATACGGCGAAAAACAGGAGGAGCGACACGATGCCGTACAGGCCGATGCCTCCGACGTGTTCGATCACATCCTTGATCATGGCGCGCCTCCTGTTCAGGGCTGTGCGCCGGGTCCGGACAGGGTCGCCGCGGTGGCCGGGACCGGCGCGGGTTGTTTGATGTCGCGCCCCAGGCGCTGGAGATAGGCAATGAGCGCGATGATTTCGCGGTCCGGTTCGGCTTCCACGGAGCCCGCCTTGAGATTGGCCACGATGTGCTCGGCCTGTGCGCGGGCCTCCTGAATGGCCGTGTCCTCCGCACCGGGCGGGTAGGGGACGCCGAGCCGGCGCAATGTGCGGATGCGGGCGGGCAGCGGGGTGAGATCCAGTTTCTGGGTCAGCAACCAGGGATACCGGGGCATGATCGAGCCCGGCGATGTGCTCCGGGGGTCGTTCATGTGGTTGTAATGCCAGGCATCCGGGTATTTGCCGCCCACCCGGTGCAAGTCCGGCCCCGTCCGCTTCGAGCCCCAGAGGAAAGGATGATCGAAAACGAATTCGCCGCTCTTGGAGTATTCACCGTAACGCTCCGTTTCGGATCGGAAGGGCCTCACCATCTGCGAATGGCAGCCCACGCATCCCTCCCGGATGTAGAGGTCCCGACCGAGGAGCTCCAGGGGGGTGTATGGTTGGACCCCGGCGATTCTGGGCACGTTGGACGAGATCAGCAGCATCGGCACAATTTCCACCAGCCCGCCCACCAGCACGGCCAGCGTGGCCAGCACGGTGAAGGTCACCGGCACGCCCTCCAACCAGCGATGGTTCCACTTGACGGTGGCGGGGGCCGGGGCGGGCCGCAGCGCCGGGGCTTGCGCCTCGGTCTCGGGTTCGAACTGGCCCTGACGGGCGGTTCGATACAGGTTCACGATCATGAGAATCACGCCGGTGACGTACAGTGCGCCGCCCAGGGCCCGCAATTGATACATCGGCAGCAGCCGCAGCGTGGTCTCCAGAAAGTTTCCGTACTGCAGAAACCCGTCACTGGTGAACTGCTTCCACATTAGTCCCGCCGTGACGCCGCTCACATACATCGGCACGACGTAAAACATCATGCCCAGCAATCCGATCCAGAAATGGTAGTTGGCCAGCCGGGTGGACCACAGGGTGGTGCGATAGAGCCGCGGGAACAACCAGTAAAGCATGCCGAAGGTCAGAAAACCGTTCCAACCCAGGGCCCCGGTGTGCACATGGGCGATGGTCCAATCCGTGTAATGGGACAGCGCATTGACGCTCTTGATGGCCAGCGTGGGCCCCTCCAGGGTCGCCATCCCGTAGGCGGTCACCGCCACGACGAGAAACTTGAGGACAGGGTCCTGCCGCACTTTGTCCCACGCACCCCGCAGCGTGAGCAACCCGTTCAGCATCCCGCCCCAGCTCGGCGCGACCAGCATGATACTGAACACCATGCCGAGGGACTGAACCCAGTCGGGCAGGGCCGTGTACAGCAAATGATGGGGACCGGCCCAGATGTAGATGAAGATCAGAGCCCAGAAGTGAATGATGGAGAGGCGATAACTGAAGACGGGGCGTTCGGCGGCCTTGGGCAGGAAATAGTACATCAGGCCCAGATAAGGGGTGGTCAGAAAGAATGCCACCGCGTTGTGGCCGTACCACCACTGGACCAGCGCATCCTGCACTCCGGCAAATACGGAGTAACTCTTGAACCATCCGGCGGGCAGCGCCAACGAGTTCACCACGTGCAGGAGGGCCACCGTCACCGCCGTGGCGATGTAGAACCAGATGGCCACATACATGTGACGTTCACGGCGCCGCAGGATGGTTCCCAGCAAATTCACCGTGAACGCGATCCAGACGACCGCGATCGCAACGTCGACGGGCCATTCGAGTTCTGCATATTCCTTGCTGGTCGTCAGTCCGAGGGGCAGTGTCACCGCCGCGGCCACAATGATCAGGTTCCAGCCCCAGAAGTTCAGCCAGCTCAGCGTGTCGCTGTACATGCGGGTTTTGAGCAGGCGCTGCACCGAGTAATAGATGCCGGTGAACATGCCGTTGCCCACGAAGGCAAAGATCACCGCATTGGTGTGGAGGGGCCGAATGCGGCCGAAGGTCGTGAAGGGCAGGTCGAGGTTGAGCGCGGGCCAGAACAACTGGCAGGCCGCCAGCAGGCCGACACTCATCCCCACCAAACCCCAAAACACCGTGGCCCAAGCGAAGGCCCGAACGATGCGATTGTCGTATTTGAAGGTTTCGATCGTGTTCATGGTCGATTCCGGTCGTTTGGCTGCGGAGGGCATGCCGGCGCGGTGCGGGACCGCGGGGCTGACGGCTCCTCTGCCAGCACCCGCAAGGCGGGAGTGCCCGTGTCCTCGTACTGGCCGGAGCGCACGGCCCAGACGAAAGCCGCCAGGAAGCCCCCCGCCACCAGCAGGCTCAGTCCGATCAGCAGGAAGATGACGCTCATGGTTTCCAGCCCTCCGGTCCGTGGGCAGACGCAAGCCCGGATCGCTTCCCCACCCAGAGCCCCAGCGCACAAGCCGTCGATACCACCGTCACCGAGCTGAGTGGCATCAGAATGGCCGCCACCAAAGGGGACAGCCGGCCCTGGACGGCCAGCGTCAACCCCACCGCGTTGTAGAGCAGGGACAACCCGAAACACACATACACGACGCGGACGGCGTTTCGAGCCAGGGCCAGCAACTCCGGCAGCTCGGCCACCCGTCGTGCCTCCAGGATCACGTCGCTGGCGGGAGAAAACGCGCCGATGTCCTCGACCACGGCGACCCCCACGTCGCTCTGTCGGAGGGCGCCCGCATCATTGAGGCCATCCCCCACCATCATGACCACGCGGCCCCCTTGCTGAAGTCGGCGCACGAACTCCTGCTTGTCCTCCGGGCTTTGCCGGAAAGCCATCCACGCTCCGGGGCCCAGCAGACGCTGAAAGAGGGCCCGTTCCCGCGGCTGATCTCCGCTGAGCAGGGCCAGCTCGAATCGTCCGGCGAGCCTGCGTGTCAGGGCCTCCGCGCCCCGGCGCAACGCGCGTTGCAGTTGAAAGCTTCCGCGGTACACGCCGTCGAGGGCCACGTGGACCGCGTGAGCCGTGCGCATGCACGCTTCCGGGATGGAGACGCCACGCGCCCGCAACCAATAGGCGGATCCCAGCCAGACTTCGCGGCCCTGGACCCGGCCCTCCATCCCGCGGCCGGGGTGCTCCCGAAACCACTCCAGCCCCGCCCCCGGGGAACCGGGCCAGCCCGCGGCGGTGGATCCACGGGCCTCGTCCGCCAGGGCGTGGAGGGAGTTGGCCAGTTGGCGCGCCAATGGATGCGTGGATTGCTCCGCAAGCACCCGGACGGCCGTTTGTTCGGAGGGGCTCAGTGCGGGTCCCACCCACCGAAGTCGATCCGTGCCGGCGGTGGTGAGCGTGCCGGTTTTGTCGAAGACGATCGTGGTCACTCGCGCCAGCCGCTCCAGCACCTGGCTGTTTTTGAGGAAAATCTGATTCCGGGCCAGCCAGCGTTGCACGGTCCCCAGCGCAAACGGTGCCGACAGGGCCAGGGCACACGGACAAGCCACGATGAGCACTGCGGTGAAGGTTTTCAGCGCCATGGACGGACCGCTGGTCACCCCCCATGCCCACGCGCTGCCAAGAGCCACGAGCGCGACGCCTGCGACAAACCACCGGCTGAGGCGATTGGTCAGTGTCTGAAAGCTCCGGTGCTCCTCGGCGGGCCTGGCCAGTCGCGCCCAAAGGGAACTCAGATAACTCTGCGACACGGGCTTGACCACCTCCACCACGATGGAGCCCCCGATTTGCTGGCCCCCTGCGTAGAGCAGGTCCCCGGGACGGCGCCGCACCGGCTCGCTTTCTCCGGTGACGAAGCTGTAGTCCATCTCGGCCCTGCCCTCGACCAGCCGCGCATCCGCGGGCAGCAGCTCCCCATGGCGAAGTCGAAGGCGATCTCCCACGCGCAGGCGCGCCACCGGCACCACTTCCTCGCCCTGCTCCGTGCATCGGGTCACGGACAACGGGAAAAACGCCTGATAATCGGCGTCAAAGGAAAGCCGTTCGTAGCTTTTGTTTTGAAACCAACGCCCGCAGAGGAGGAAGAATACCAGACCGGTGAGCGAATCCAGATAACCCTCGCCGGTTTGCGTGCCGATTTCCCAGAGGCTTTGTCCGAAAAGGGCGAGCAAACCGGCGGCGATCGGCAGATCCAGGGTTACTGTCCGGTGACGCAACGCCTGCCAGGCCGCCCGCCAATAGTCCGCGGCACTGTACAAAAGCACCGGCAGACTCAAACCCAGAGAGACCAGGCCGAGGAACCACCGGATCCCGGGGCTGTCCCGGGGTTCCAACCCGAGATAGCTCGGGAAGCTGAGCATCATGACGTTGCCGAACGCAAACCCGGCCACGCCCAACTGGAGCCATAACCGCACAGATTGGGCGGGAGAAGACCGCTGGGCCGTATCCCCCAGCTGGAACACCGGCTCGTAGCCCAGGGATGCCAGCAGGGCCACGAGCTCGCTGAGCCGGAGCCGTTGCGCATCGTACGTCACATGCAGCTCGCGCCGGCCAAAATTGACCTCCGACCGTCCGATTCCCTCCCGGAGCTGAAAGAGATTCTCCAACAGCCACACACAGGCCACGCAGTGGATGGTCGGAATGGAAAGGGTGACGCGATGGAACCGGCCGTCGCTGAATTCCACCAGTCGATCCCGTACGGCCGGATCGTCCAGGTGCGCAAACAGCCGCGGGTCGGCCGGCTGCGTTACGCGCAGTCCCGGAGTGGGGGAAAGATCGTAAAAGCGGCCCAGGCCATGCTGCTGGAGGAGATCGAAGACGGTTTTGCAGCCGTGACAGCAGAAGACATGCGCGCCGTTCCGCACCGCGGCCGCTCCGCACGGTGTCCCGCAATGACGGCAGACCGAAGCGCCGCCGTCCCTGCCCTGGTCCGACGGAGCCGGCGTGTCCGGTTCCGTGGGCAGGGAGGACTTTCGGAGGGCAACCCCGACCCTGTCCCCGATCCACCCCATCGATCCCAAATCCCTTCAACCCTTGCCCTACAATTTGCGCTAATTGTTCGCGAGGGCCGCGGCAGCGCAAGTCAAAAGTTGTTCATCAGGCGGACAAAAAACGCCTTGATTTTCCAAAGCAAGCCCTAATGGCTGGAATTGACGAGAGAGCCTCGGGTGACCTGCGTCCGCACGGGGCCGGCATCGGGCTGCTGTTGGGCCGTGCTTGGGGACCTGGTGCTCGGGGACCTGCCGTGGGAGACGGGGTGGACTCTCTGTCCGTCGGCCCCGGGTGAAAAGGAAGCCCGAAAAAGTGGAGTCTTGTCTGGGACCTGGAAGCCCCGTACGGTGGGCGCGTCATTTTCCGTGCGACACCGGAGAAGAACGAGACTCAACCGAGCGCCTATGAAACGAGCCCTGCTTTTGCAATCGGTGGCGGCGATGGCTTGGAGTGTGTTTTGTTGCGGACTGCCGGCCCAAACGGAGTTGGCTCCGACCGGCCCGGATCCACGGTGGATTCCCCACGATCGGAACCGGCCGCGTCCGCCGGTGATTGTTCCGCCGACGCCCAGTACCCAAGCCGAGGCGGGACGGCCTCCTTCGGATGCCATCGTGCTTTTTGATGGCAAGGACCTGTCGGCCTGGTGCGCCATGGACGGTTCGCCCTCCAGGTGGGTGGTTCGGGACGGGTACATGGAGTGCACGCCGGGCAGCGGGTACATCCGGACGCGACGGAGTTTTGGGGACTGTCAACTCCACATCGAGTGGGCTGCGCCGGCAAAACCAAGTGGGTCGGGTCAGGGTCGCGGCAACAGCGGCCTGTTCTTCGGTTTGAACCGCTACGAGGTCCAGATCCTTGACTCCTATGAGAACGAGACCTATGCGGACGGTCAGGCGGCGGCCATCTACGGACAGTATCCTCCCCTGGTCAACGCCTCGCGTCCCCCCGGCGAGTGGCAAACCTACGATGTCGTTTATCTGGCGCCCCGATTCGATGAGCAGGGCAACCTTGTGAGCCCGGCGCGGTTGACGGTGTTCCATAACGGCGTGCTGGTACAATATCACGTGCCGTTGACCGGCCCAACGGACTGGATCAACCGCGATCCCTATCGGGCTCACCCGGAGAAACTCCCCATCAGTTTGCAGGACCATGGGAACCCGGTACGCTTCCGCAACATTTGGGTGCGTGAACTGGGGCCGCCTTCCAAACCCGAGTATTTGCTGCCCGCCAGTTTGCTGGACCGTTACGTGGGGACGTACGATCAAATCACCATTGCGCGAGAGGGGGATCATTTGACGGCCCGCCTGGGAGGCAAGACCCTCCGACTGTACGCAGAGTCCGAAACCCGCTTTTTTGCCAAGTCCACCGACGTACAAATCGAATTCCGGCCGGGTCCGGACGGTCAGGTGCAGGAGCTCGTTTGGTCCGTGGGCGAAGGGGCCAACGTGGCCAGGCGCAAGCGCTGAGGGCGCGCCGCTGGAAACGGCGCGCAAGGCTTGGCAGACTCCGGGGCCGGACTCGAGAAGTGCGTCCGGATGGAACGGCCCCCGGCCCGCAAGATCGGCTGCTGCGCCTGACAGGCGGCGGGAAGAGTCGGTGGGCGCGAAAACGGACTTCGATTCCTCAAGGGAAGCCGGTGGCGGTTCGGTTGCGAAAAGGCACCCTTTCAACAGCTCGCTAGGGAACGCCCAGCGTTCGGACGAGATAGAACCGCGCCGGGACTGACGCTGGCGGTACCTCGGTGCCGGGCGGGCCGCTGTCTTCCCAGGCCGCTTCCGGTTCCGTGGCAAGGGTGGGCCCCGTTGGAACCTGCCTCCATTGCCCAAGGTCCGGAGAGTAGAGCACCTGGTAGGCGAACCCGGGTAGCGCATTCCAGCGGAGCAGAACGCGGGAGCGATCCGATTCAATTTGGATGCGGGTTCGAGGGGATGGTACGTCGCGGAAGCCCGCGCGGTCCAGGCCGTGGCGGATGACCTCCGATTTCATGAACCGGCGCCACACATTCCCGGTGCGGTAGTTTTCGATCATCAGCACGATGGGACCCTGGTCAATCCCGAGCACGTCGGGACCCCACCAGTTCGCCGCGAGGTTGAAGGCGTCCCGAAAGCCGTACCCGGTCCACAGTTCGCGTCTGTAGCGGTCATAGAGGTGCCGCAGGGTGGGTAGACAGGCCTCCGGCGCGAACGGCAGGCTGCCTCCGGGAGCCGTGGGGGCAATGGTCCCGTCGTCGTTTTCCGGCGGTGGAGCTCCGCGGGCGGCGTAGCCCAGGAAAGAGCCGAACCCGGGACCATCGCAGGCGGTGAACCCCCAAAGGGTGGCACCGTAGCCGGGGTGACGACGCGGATTGGCCATGGCGTAGGCCTGTTGCGCCAGAGTGGCACGTCGGGAATTCTCGAAGTAGGTGAGGCCGCGCGCGGCCATGAATGCATCAGCCCGGTAACGGAAATCCACCCAGCAGTGGCTGTATTGATGGCCGAACAGCGGCGCGAACTCTACATATGCATACCCGTAGTTGGTGCGCCATCGGTATCCGGAAACCCAGCGCCCCCACACGCCCTCGGGCAGGGCATTGGAACGGGCGCCCAGGCCGAGGAGATACAGGATCATTGCCTCGTTGTAGCCGATCCATCGGCTCGTCAAGAATCCGGTTTCCGGGCGCCATCCCATGGACAGGGAATCGCGTCCGGCCAGCATCCAGGTCCAGTCCACGCGGTCGAGCAGTGCATCAGCCCGCTGGCGGATTTCTGTTTCTTCCGGTTCCTCTCCGTCAAAGTACTCGCGTGCGTACAACACACCGGCCAACAACAGGGCCGTATCAATGGAAGAAAGCTCGCTGTTCGAGAACCGGACGGCATTGGTCATATCCAAGAAGTGATAAAACCAGCCCCGATAGCCGATGGTGCCGATGCGGTTGGTTCCCTGGGGAGCTTCTGCGAAGGTGCGCAGCGCCGCCAGTGCGCGAGCCCGGGCCTGCTCGCGCGTGATCCAGCCCCGGTCGGCTCCAATGCACCACGCCGTCAGTCCGAATCCCACGGCCGCGATGCTGCAGGGCGAGGTGGGAGTGCTGCGGTCCTTGACCAGGCCGTTGGTGGGGTTGCTTTCGTACCAGAAGAACGCAAAGGAGGCACGTTGCAGGTAATCGAGGAATGCCTCGTCATCTCGAAAAGGCGTGGCCATGGCCGACACGGGCTCGGAGGGGGCACCCTCCTGTTCGCTGGGATCCAACGCCACCACGCGATAGTACCGGAGCCGACCGTTCGGTGCGTGGACGTCGGCAAACGCGCGCCAGAAGGTGCGATCGCGACCCAGACGGACCCACGGACCCTCGAGTGTGTCTGCACCGAGGACCCGGTAGGCGAATGCGCCGCTTTCCGGGGGCGGGTCCCAATGGACTACTACGGACTCATCGCCACCGTAGGCGACCAGGCGAACCGGGGCCCCGGGCAGCTCGACGCGGGTCGTGAAACGGACATTGTCCACCCAGAGCGTCCGGGCCCGGTCGTCCGGGGAGTCGGATTCCAGGCTCACCCACTGGAACTGGCCGGGGTCGAAACCCTCTCCGGAACCGAATTGCCGGAGCGGGATGGCAATCCGCTGCCAGGTGTTGGAGTCGTCGTCCAGCCCCGCGGGCAGATAATCCCCCAGCGCCAGCAGCGTGGTTTGTCTTCCGGTCGCATCCACCAGCCGAACCCTGGGGAGTCGGACGGCCGGGATGGACGAGGGCCCGTTCACGTAAAGAACCAGGTTCGACTGTCCCACGATGCTGCGCACCGGCCGACCGACACCCGCAATCCGGATCTGCCAGAATCCTCCGGGCGCCGAGTACCACTCGATCCATGCGGCCCATTGCCCGGTGTAACTGGAAACATTCTGCACCGGCAGCTTCTGAGCCGGCTCGCCACGAAGGACCAGCGTGCTCCCGTTTGTCTGCCAGGCAATCGAAGCGTCGTAATAGTCACTGCCCGTTGGATCGTCTTCATAGAAGATCAGCACGTCGGATGGCCCTTGAGCGTGCGAGGGCAGTGCCAGCAACAACACAAACGTGGTCGCGAAGCTCCACCGTAGTATCCCGGACAGCCCGGCGTATCGGGCGCAGGAAAGGGCGACGTTTTGGCGGGGCGGCTTCGGGTTGAGCCAGGTTGCGGCTTGCAACACCGGTTCCTTTCGCCGAGAGGACCAAGGGTTGAGGTTCACAGGGTTCAAGCTGCCGGACGTTCCCTGGGCCGTCAACGGCGCAGCCGTCCCGCGGAAGCCTCGGATCTCATGGGATTGCGTCAAACCACGCGGCGTGGGGCAGAGAGTCGGACCTGTTTCGCGGAATTCGGCCAGGGCCAACCGCGTATTGCCGTGAGATTCTGGAGTCACCGTGAACGTTCGGGCCGGCCGGCTTGCTGCCCGGCATGGGGCACCTGTGGCCCGCCAGCTGGCGTCTGAAGCCACTGCCGTTCCCGAGATGGGACGGAATCGACGTCGCTCCGGGTCCCGAAGCGGGCGCGTCGGGAGATTCATACCCAGGATGCAGCCGGTCCAGAGGCATTGTGTAGCGGGGATCTGATGACTGAATCTCCGGCCGGTTACCCTGTTCACTGCCCCTGTGTGAGCCGTGAAGTTCCGGGACTCGACCCGGATTCGGCCCTCAGGGTGCGAGGGAGATTCATGCCGGGAGCAATCGCGTCTGTCCACCGCGACGGCGGGGTTTTCCGCAAAAAGAGTCCGCTCCAATCGCTGCGTTGCTGTCCCGCCTCGCCGGCCGTGGCTGGAGAAGCTCGAAACGGCAGAGGGGTCTGAGGAAAGGTCGATGCGAAGGCTTGTGAGCCGGGATCAAGTCATCCAGACTCCCGCGCGACGAACCCGCAACAGCCCGGTGCGGCTTGAATGCGTGTGGCGCGGGGCTGGCAAAGCAGCGGACAAACGCTGTGGAACGAGGATTCATGAACCGGATGCACGAAATCGACTACCAGATTCACGGCCAGGCAATGCAGTACGTGGAAGTGGAGCTGGATCCCGGCGAGGCGGTTGTGGGCGAGCCGGGTGGCATGATGTACATGGAGGATGGGATTGCCATGGAGACCGTGTTCGGCGACGGGTCGGAGAGCAACAAGGGATTCCTCGGGGCGTTGATGAGCGCGGGTAAACGGCTGTTGGCGGGTGAATCGCTTTTTACGACGGTGTTCTACAACCAGGCCCGACAGCGGCGTCGGGTGGCTTTCGGCGCGCCCTATCCGGGCACCATAGTTCCTGTGCACCTGGCGGAAGTGGGGGGTGAACTGTGGGCGCAGAGGGACGCGTTTTTGTGTGCCGCCAAGGGGGTCAGCATCGGGATTGCGTTCAACCGTCGGATCGGCGCAGGTCTGTTTGGGGGAGAAGGATTCATCATGCAACGGTTGCAGGGGGACGGCTGGGTGTTTTTGCACGCCGGGGGCAGCCTGGCGGAGCGGTCGCTGAATGCAGGGGAAAGCTTGCGGATCGATACCGGTTGTGTAGTGGCGTTTCAGCCCACGGTGGAGTTCGACATTCAGTTCGCGGGCGGGATCAAGTCGGCGCTGTTCGGAGGGGAGGGATTGTTTTTTGCCGTGCTTCGCGGACCCGGTCGGGTTTGGTTGCAGTCACTGCCGTTGAGCCGTATGGCGGATCGCCTGGCCGCTGCCGTCCCGGGATTGCGGCGCGGGGGACGGGAAGAAGGTTGAAAGGCAGGTTCGAAGGCTCGGTGCGCTCTGGAGGGAGGAGGGCTTCCTCGGAATCGATGGGGGCAGGGCCCGAGGGTTGCGTCCGGGAGCGGCGTCGCTACCCTGCCGGCCATGAACAATCAGGCGCAGCATTTCATCAAGGAGGATCCGTGGCGCATTTTCCGGATCATGGCCGAGTTTGTGGATTCGTTCGAGGTGATGTCCCGGGTGGGACCGGCGGTGACAGTGTTTGGCTCCGCCCGCATGAAGCGCACGGACCCGTACTATCATTCGGCGGTCACTCTGGGGCGGGAACTGGCCCGGCGCGGGTTTGCGGTGATCACCGGCGGGGGGCCGGGGATCATGGAGGCCGCCAACAAAGGGGCTGCGATGGCGGGGGGAAAGTCGGTGGGACTGAACATCGAGCTGCCCAACGAACAGAAGGGGAACCGCTACACCAACATCCCGCTGCATTTTCATTACTTCTTTGCCCGCAAGGTGTGTTTTGTGAAATACAGCTGTGGGTTCGTCTTTATGCCGGGGGGATACGGAACTTTGGACGAGTTCGCCGAGGTGTCTACCCTGGTCCAGACCCAGAGGATTCCGCGGTTTCCATTGATTCTGTTCGGCAAGACCTTCTGGCGCGGGCTGCTGGACTGGATGCGGCATCAGATGCTGGATCGGGGATTCATCGACCGGGAGGATTTGAATTTGTACCTGGTGACCGACAAGGTGGAGGAGGCGGTCGAGGCGATCCTGGATTATGAGCGCCGGGTGGGCCCGCCGGAATCCGTGCCCAAGGCGTTTGCGTAACCGCGTTCCTCTCGGCAGATTGCCTGCATGCAACTGGTGGTGCGTGAATGGCGCGGCCAACCGGGCCTGGAAGAGCTGGCGCGTCGGCTGGCGGCGGAGCCGGGGGTCGTGTTTTTGAAGGGCGGCTGGCCGGACGCGCAGGGCTCCCGCTACTCCTATCTGGTCGCCGACCCGTTTCTGACGCTGACGATTCAAGGGTCGCGGCTCGAGTGGCAAAGCCAACGAGGCGGGGCCGGACCCGAGCGCGTCTGGGTGGATTACGGCAACCCATGGCGCGTGTTACAGGCAGTGTGGGATCGCTTCGAGCTGCTGGATGAGCCCGATCTGCCCTTTCCCCTGGGCGGGCTGTTTGGGTTTTGGGGCTATGAATTGAATCGGTTTGTGGAACCTGCGGTGGCGCCGCGTGCCCGCCGGGACCTGGAGGTGCCGGACGGCTGGGTGGGTTTTTACGATTCTGTCGTGGTGTGGGATCATTGCCTGGGCCGGGGCTGGATTCTTTCGGCCGGCCTGTGTCCCGACGGATCGCGGTTGAAACGGCGGGCCCTGGAACGTGCGGATGCGTGGGAGCGGCGCCTGGCGGAAGTGGAGGGTGATGCGCTTGCCGATCTACCCCAGAGGGGGACCGAGGCGGCGCCGTTGCTGTCGGGGGTCGGCTCGACTCTGAGCCGCGAGGCATTCCTGCGGGCGGTGGAACGTGTTCAGGAGTACATCCGCCAGGGCCACATTTATCAGGTGAACCTCTCGCAGCGGTTGATGGTGAGGAGCCCCATTGCGGCCTGGGAGATGTTCCGTCGATTGTGGGAAGTGTCTCCGGCCCCTTATGCGGCATATCTGAACGGCGGACCGTTCCAGCTGGTGTCTGCTTCCCCGGAACTCTTTCTCCAAATGAGCGCCTCACAGATCCTCACCCGCCCCATCAAAGGGACGCGCCCGCGGGGGGCCGCGCCGGAGGAGGATGCGCAACTGGCGCTGGAGCTCCAGGCCAGCCCGAAAGAGAATGCCGAGTTGGTCATGATCACCGATCTGTTGCGAAACGATCTGGGACGGATTTGCGAATTCGGAAGTGTCCACGTTCCGGAACTGGCCCGATTGGAATCGTACCCCCAGGTGCATCATCTGGTTTCGACGGTGGAGGGCCGCTTGCGTCCGGGCGTTTCGCATCTGGAGGCGCTGGCGGCCACGTTTCCGGGGGGGAGCGTTACCGGAGCCCCCAAGGTCCGGGCCATGCAAATCATCGAGGAGGTGGAACCCGTGGCGCGGCACTTTTTCACCGGAGCCCTCGGGTTCCTGGGCTTCAACCGCGAAAGCCGATTGAGCATGATCATTCGAACCGCCTGTTGTCTGGAGGGGTGGGTCCACTTTCCCGTGGGAGCCGGCATTGTCGCCGATTCGGACCCTGAATCTGAATACCGTGAGACGCTGGCCAAGGCCGGGGGATTTTTGGCCGCGTTGGGATGGGGCAAACCCGGCGCACGCACGGAATTGGCGGAAGTGGATTCGTCAGGGCAGGGATGATGATGGTCTATTGGAACGGGCGGATCGTGCCTGCCGAGCAGGCGTGCGTCTCCGTCATGGATCGCGGTTTTTTGTATGGGGACGGCGTCTTCGAGACCGTGCGATTGACCGGTGGTCGCCCGTTTTTGTGGAAACAACATTGGGCCCGGTGGCAGGCTGGCGCCAGTTTTCTCGGGATCCAGATTCCGGTTTCCGAGGAGTCGCTGCGGGCGGGAATCCTGGCACTGGTGGAGGCCAACCAAATCGGGGAAGGCGTGCTTCGGTTGACGTTGAGCCGCGGCCCGGGTCCGCGGGGATATTCGCCGCGCGGTGCGGGTCGCCCCACACTGGTCATGACGGTGCACCCGATCCCGCCCGGGGCGGAAGCGCGCGCGACTTGGAGAGTTTGCACCAGCCGGGTGCGGTTGGCGGGCGCCGATCCCTTGAGCCGGTTCAAGACCTGCAATCGCCTGCTGCAGGTGCTGGCGCGCGCCGAGGCCGACGCGGCAGGTCTGGATGAGGCAATTCTCTTGGATTCCCACGGGTGCGTGATCGAAGGCAGTAGCTGTAACGTGTTTTGGGTGAAATCGGACCGGCTGGTCACTCCGGGACCCGAGCAGGGGGCATTGCCGGGGGTGACTCGTGGATGGGTCATGGCAGAGGCACGGGCTCGGGGTTGGGAAGTGGTGGAGGCGACGGCCCCGGCGGAAGAGGTTTGGGAGGCCGACGGGGTGTTTGTGACCTTGAGCACGCGGGGCATCGTCGAGGTGACGGAGTGGGACGGCCGGCCGCTGCGGCGCTGGCCGGGCGTGGCAGAGCTGTGGGGCCTTTACGAAAAGGCCCTGCAAGCGGTACAGCGAGCGGAAGCGTGGTAACGCGACCCGGCGGGAACGAACAAACGTAGTACCGACAACACGGACAGGCTCGGGAGCGCGGCCAGCTGAAGGTCCGTCGCGTGTACATCCTTGCGGCGGCTTCCTCGGCCGTTTCGAAGAGATCTTCAAGGGCCGGGAGGGCACGTGTGCGGCCGTCCACGAAGAGTTCGGTGCGGTTCGTGTGTTCAACATCCGGGAAAGCGTGGCGGGATCCGGGGGTCACCGGGACAGGAAAGCGGATGCGAAACTGCATCTCACCGGGATGGCGGAATCCGGTGCTCACGACCGGATGCGGCCATTGCTGGCCCCCGATTGCGCCGCCTGATCCACGTGCCGAGGCTCATCCAATCCGTCGGGGCAGCGGCCCGGGAACTCCGTCTCCAGTTCTCACCGCGCCCAAGAGGGCTTCAGCCGATGCCCCCACCGCGAGGGCCGGGGTGTCACACGGAATTCCGCCCCTTCAGGGCGGGGTGAATTCTCGGATCCGGCCACCCGGGGCGTTGCCCCGGGCTGGCGAAGCTCTCGCCCCGGTGGGGCGGGCCCACGGCGTGCTGAACGCGTGAAGCCTTTCCGGCTCTTCATGGGTTCGGTGGGAATGAATGGGCACGGGCTGCTGTGGGGAATCCTCACTTGCAGTATTGCCCCGGGGAGGGCTCCGGCGCTGCAGATCCGGTGTCCGGGGCATTGCGGCGCTTCGAACACCTCCAAGGGCTCGGCCCCAATTTCGGTCGCCATCGGCACCGGAAGGGTGGGGGAGAAGGGCCGTTGGTTGGGATTCGTAAACCCGGGGCTCCAAAACCGAAGCGCGCCAGGGCAAGGCCCTCGCCCCGAGGACGATTGACTCATTCGCTGGATTAGCTTTTACTGCGCTTATGCAAATCGAAAGTTTGAAAGTCTTTTGTGATCTGGCGGAAACCCAGAGCTTCACCAAGGCTGCACAGATCAACGGGGTGACGCAGTCCGCGGTGAGTCAGCAAATCAGCTCTCTGGAACGCCAGTTCAAATCTCTGTTGATCGAGCGAAGCAAGAAAAAGTTCCGGCTGACGCGGGAGGGAGAGGTCCTGTACGAGTACAGCAAGCAGATCATCGCCACTTACGAGGCCTTGCATCACCGGCTCCAGGAATTGAAGGACATCATTTCCGGCACGGTGCGCGTCTCCACGATCTACAGTATCGGCCTGCACGACCTGCCGCCGTACATCAAGCAGTTCATGAAGACCTATCCGACGGTGACGGTGCAGGTGGAATACCGGCATGCCGACCAGGTTTACGAGGACGTGTTGGGGAACGTGGTGGACATGGGGCTGGTGGCGTATCCGACCAAGGACAGCAAGCTGGAGATCATCCCGTTGCGCAAGACGCCGATGGTGGTGATCTGTCATCCCGAGCATCCGCTGGCGAAGGTGCGAAATGTGAAGCTCAAGGCCCTGAACGGCGAGAAGTTCGTGGGCTTCCGGCCGGACATTCCGACGCGGAAGGCGTTGGATCGTGTGATGCGAGAACACGGGGTGACGGTGCAGTACGTGATGGAGTTCGACAACATCGAGACGGTGAAGCGGGCGGTGGAAATCGGGGCGGGCGTCTCCATTGTTCCGCAGAGCACGGTTACCCAGGAGGTGACGAATCGGACGCTGGTGGCGGTGACACTGGAAGACGGCAAGATCGAGCGGCCCATGGCCGCGGTGCTCAAGAAGAACAAGGTACTGTCGCCGGCGATGAAGCATTTCCTGGCGTTGCTGAAGGAGGAAGTGCCGGCGTCCTGAGTTCCACGGGGACGCGTGGCCGGGTTTGGAGGGAGCGCGGCAAACAAGCGGGTCGACCCTCGGCCGGGTTTGGTCCGGGGGCGACCGCGTGCTAGATTGGCCTTGCATGCGACTGGTGATTTACGCCGGCAGCTTCGATCCCATCACGTATGGTCACGTGGATGTGGCCGAGCGTGCGGCACGGCTGTTCGACCGGGTGGTGGTGGCGGTGGCCCGCAATGACGGCAAGCACCCGCTGTTTACCATTGAAGAACGGGTGGAGCTGGTGCGGCAGGCGATTGCCCACATTCCCAATGCGGAGGTGGACACGTTCACGGGCCTGCTGGCCGACTACGTCAAGCGCCGCGGGGCCCGGGCGGTGGTGCGCGGGTTGCGGGCGGTGTCCGATTTCGAGTTCGAGTTCCAGCTGGCACTGATGAACCGGAAGTTGAACGAGTCGTTCGAGACGATTTTCATGATGCCGAACGAGAGCTACACGTTTTTGAGCTCCCGTCTGGTCAAGGAGATTGCCGCGCTGGGGGGAGACGTGCGGGCATTTGTGCCGCCCGTGGTGCGTCGCGCCCTGGCGCGAAAATTGAAGGAAGGGTCGCGGAGGACCAACCCATGAAAGCCCTGCAGGTAAATCTGGAGCACTTGGTGCGTCGCGAGGTGCGGCTGGAGGGCCAGCTGGCCGTGGAGGCCCTGGACATCGACACGCGGGACGAAATGATCCGGCTGGGAGGTCCGTTGCTGTACGAGTTGGAAGTGAGCCGGGTCTCGGATGAGCTGGTGGTCCGTGGCTCTCTGGAGCTGGAACTCCATTGCACGTGTGTACGCTGTTTGCGACCGGTGGTCCATTGGGTGCGACTGAAGGACTGGCAGTGCGTGATTCCGCTGACGGGACCGGAGCGGGTGATGCCGGAGGGCGACCTGGTGGACTTGACGCCCTTTGTGCGCGAGGATATTTTGCTCGCGTTTCCGCTCCATCCGTTGTGCGAGCCGGGATGCCCCGGCTTGCTGCATTCGGAACCGGGCAGGGCTCGCTTCCCTCAATCCCTGGACGGGTTGGCGTCGCCGTCTGTCTGGTCAAAACTGGATGAACTGAAATTCGAGTGAAGGACGATTTATGGGTGTACCGAAGAGGAAGCCATCGCGAAGCCGGCAGCGGATGCGCCGGGCCTACAACAGCGTCCTGCGGTTGCCGCAGTTGAGCCCCTGCCCGCAATGTGGAGAGCCGGCGCGCCCGCACCGGGTGTGCCCGGCCTGCGGGTATTACAAGGGCCGTCAAATCTTCACGACGACGGTCGGCGACTGAACGGGCGCGGATCGAGTCTGTCGGGCGGCGGTGCAAGGGGTGCTACCGCCGCCGTCGCTTTATGCGGATTGCGGTGGACGTGATGGGGGGCGACCACGGCCCCGAAGTGGTGGTGGGCGGCCTGCAGCAGGCCCTGCGGTCGGGGTTGCGGCCCGCCGTCGTTTACCTGGTGGGGCAGCAGGACGCCATCGAAGCGGCGTTGCGGCACGCGGGCTTGCGCGCGGACTGCATTCAAATTGTCCATGCGAGCGAAGTGCTGACGATGGAAGACAAGCCCGTGCAGGCGCTGCGCCGCAAGCCCGACTGTTCGATCGCCCGGGCGATGGAGCTGGTGGCGCGAGGGGAGGCCGACGCCGTGGTTTCCCGTGGCAACACCGGGGGCATTTTCGCCGCGGCCACGCTCAAGCTGGGTCGGTTGCCCGGCGTGGATCGGGGCGCCATCGCCACCGTGATCCCCACCCCGGAACGGGCCTTTGTGCTTCTGGACGCGGGCGCAAACATCGAATGCAAGCCCATGCACCTGGTGCAGTATGCGGTCATGGGCAGTGTCTATGCCCGGGAAGTGCTGCAGGTGGCCCGGCCGCGCGTCGGATTGATGAACATCGGCCGGGAAGACGGCAAGGGCAATGAGTTGACCCAGGAGGCGTTCCGGTTGCTGAAGCAGACGGATTTGAACTTCGTGGGGAACATCGAAGGTCACGATTTGTTCGCGGACCGTGTGGACGTGGTGGTGTGCGACGGGTTCGTGGGCAACGTGATTCTGAAGACCTGCGAAAGTCTGGCGCTGGCGATGTTTGGCATGTTGAAGCGGGAACTGAACCGCAACTTCAAGCGCCGGCTGGGGGCTCTGCTGGCCAGCAACGCGTTTCGGTCGATGCGACGGCGCCTCGATCCGGAGGCGTACGGGGGCGCGCCCTTGTTGGGCTTCCGGGGCACGGTGATGAAGGCCCATGGGGCGGCGCGGGAACGGGCCCTCTGCAGCGCGCTGTTGATCACCGCCGAGACCGTGCGACACCACGTGCGGGATCAGATCGCCGAACGCGTGGCCGCCGTGAATGCCCTCTTGGCCGGCTCTACGGCCTCCCCGACCGCAGTCGCCTCATGACCCCTCCTTCCGGCCGGCGCGTACGTCACCCGCGTGCCCAGCATCAGTTTTTGGCGCGGACCTGCTCCATTACGGGCGTGGGCAGTTATGTCCCGCACCGGGTCTTGCGGAACGCGGACCTGGAGAAGATGGTTGACACCACGGACGAGTGGATCACGACGCGCACGGGCATCAAGGAGCGGCGACTGGCGGCCGAACACGAGTGCACGTCGGACCTGGCCACGGAGGCGGCCCGGCGTGCCCTGCAACACGCCGGCGTGAGTCCCGAGGCCGTAGACCTGATCATCGTCTGCACCATCACCCCGGACATGCCTTTTCCCGCCACGGCCTGTCTGGTGCAGGCCCGGTTGGGGGCGACGCGGGCGGCCGCGTTCGATCTGGAGGCGGCGTGCTCGGGGTTCCTGTACGGCCTGGAGGTGGGCCAGCAGTTCGTGGTTTCACGCACTTGTGAAACGGTGCTGGTCATCGGGGCGGAGAAACTCTCGTCCATCATCGACTGGAAGGATCGCAACACCTGCGTGTTGTTCGGGGATGGAGCCGGCGCGGTGGTCCTGCAACACCGGCCGCATTCCCACGGATTGCTGACCACGGTCATGGGAGCGGACGGGACGAAAGCGGATGCGTTGTGCATGCCCGGAGGCGGGAGTCGCCATCCGGCCACGCCGGAGTCGGTGGCGGCGCGGCTGCACTATCTTCGCATGGACGGTCGGGAGACGTTCAAGAACGCGGTGACGGCGATGCATCAAGCGGCCCGGGAGGCGTTGGAGCGGTGCGGTCTGGGCATCGAGGACATCCGCTGCATCATTCCGCATCAGGCAAATCGGCGCATCATCGATGCCGTGGCCGAGCGGTTGGGAGCGCGGCCGGAGCAGGTGTTTGTGAATCTGGACCGGTATGGGAACACGTCGGCGGCCTCGGTGGTCATCGCCCTGGACGAAGCGGTGCGCTCGGGCCGGATCCAGCGCGGGGATTTGGTGTTGCTGGTGGCCTTCGGCGCGGGTTTGACCTGGGCGGCGGCGATTGTCGAGTGGTGACATCGCACTACAGGCGGGTACGTCCCGGCCGTGGGGAAAGCACCCGAACCGCACCGGGGGAATGGGTCCAGCGTTGGCGTCGCGGAATGCGGCGCAACCTGCCTTCGCGGATCCCGGGCAGGACCCTGCACCGGCAATCACTTCCGCAAGGCGTCGTTTTCCACGTAAAGCCGCGTGTCCGGTCGCATCCGGAGCAACCGGGCCAGGGGCAGAGCAGTGTCGCCCTGCAGTGCGCGCTGGAAAGCGGTGGCCTTGCCGGGACCTGCGACGAGAACGAGGATGTTTCTCGCTGCCGTCAGGGCATGCCACGTAAGCGTAATGCGCACGGGCGGAGGCTTGGGAGCGTCCTGGACGACGCCGTAGGTGGAGGACGGGTGCGGCAGTTCGACGCGGCAATTCGGGAACAGCGAGGCCACGTGGCCGTCTTCGCCCATCCCCAACCACACCACATCGAGAGCCGGAACGCCTCCACAGGTCGTTTCGGCCCGATCGCGTAAGGCAACGTCGGCCAGGGCCGCGGCCTCCATGGGGGGCAGTTCGCCGTGGATGCGGTGCTGCTGTCCGGGGGGGATGTGAAGGGGCTCGAGGAGATGTTTCCGGGCAAGGCCGTAGTTGCTGTCGGTGTGGTCCGGGGGTACGGCCCGTTCGTCGGCCCAGAACCAGTGAAGCCGGCGAACCAATTCCGGTCGTGCGGCCAAGAGGGACGCAAGGTGCCGGAACAGAGGCATGGCGACGCGGCCCCCCGAGAGAGCGATCGTGACCGGGCACGGGTTGACCCTCGCGGCCTGGAGGCAGGCAACCATGTCAGCCGCAGCCGCGGCCGCAAGGGCCGTGGCATCTGTGAACACCTGCACGCGGGGTTCAGGCGTCATGGGAGCAAAAGGGGTTCGTGCCAGGCGTGGCCGGTGGAGGCCAGCAGGGTATCGGCGGCCGGCGGTCCCCAGGTTCCGGCAGCATAAAATTCGTTTTCGCGCAGTGGCTGGTCTGCCCACCCGGCACGCAGGCTGTCGGCAATGGCCCAGGCCGTTTCCACCTCATCTCTGCGCAGAAAGAGTGTGGCATCACCCGCCAGAGCGTCGCGAAGGAGCCGTTCGTAAGCTTCCGGAGTGTAGGCGCCGAACTCGGCGTTGTAATCGAAATGCATTCGGACGGGTCGTGCGCGGAGGTCGAGGCCGGGGACCTTGCCGTTGAACCGAAGGGAGATGCCTTCGCGCGGTTGGAGACGGAGGGTGACGGCGTTGGGGGCAGGGGTGGGGGCACAAAGCGCCGCGAAGAGGACATGGGGAGTGGGACGGAACTGGATGCGCACCTCGCTCACCGTTCGGGCCAGGCGCTTGCCGGTCCGCAAGTAAAAGGGCACGCCGCTCCAGCGCCAATTGTCCAGGTAAAGTCGGGCGGCCACGTAGGTCTCCACCATGGAATCGGGGCAGACCCGGGGCTCCTGCCGATAGGCGGGGACGGACCGGCCGTCCAGAGTTCCCGCCGTGTACTGGCCGCGCACGACATGTCGGGCGGCCTCCTCCGGGGTATAGCGCCGCACGCACCGGAGCAGCTTGACCTTTTCGTCCCGAATTGCCTCTGCGTCGAGGGAGACGGGCGGCTCCATGGTGACCAACGCCAGCACCTGCAGCAGGTGGTTCTGCAGCATGTCGCGCAGGGCCCCGGCCTCCTCGTAATAACCGGCGCGGTCGCCCACGCCGGCGGTTTCGCTCACGGTGATCTGGACGTGCTCGATGGCATCGCGGTTCCAGAGGCGCTCGAACACGGCATTGGAAAACCGGAACATCATGATGTTCTGGACGGTTTCCTTGCCGAGATAATGATCGATGCGGAAGAGCTGGTCCTCGGCCACGTGCTGCGCCAGCATTTGATTCAGGGCGCGTGCCGAGGCCAGGTCATGGCCAAAGGGCTTCTCCACGACCACCCGCTGCCAACCGTGGGCCGGCGACGGCTGGAGCAGGTTCTCGGCGTGCAGACGTTCCACGACCCGGGCAAACTGGCTGGGCTTGGTCGCCAGATAGTACAAAATGTGGTGACGCAGCTCAGCCGGCTCGGACGTCTGCAGCCGCGCTGCCAGACGGCTGTACGTGGCCGGGTCCTCGAGATCGCCTGCGCAATAGAACACCCGCCGCGCAAACGCCTCCCAGGTTTCGGAATCAGGGGCGGGAGGTCGGCCGAATTGTCGGACGCTTTGGAGGAGCTCTTCGCGCCACTGGAGGTCGGAGTAGGGACGGCGCGCCACGCCGATAATCTGGAACGACTCCGGCAACTGCCGGGCGTGGAACAGGTGGTAGAGTGCGGGCATGAGCTTGCGCCGCGTCAAATCCCCACTGGCGCCGAAGATGACTATCGTACACGGGGCCAGCGGCTGTCGACCGGCCCCGATCGAACAGTAACTTACCAGGGGCTCATCCATAACAAACGCGGCAAAGATGGTGCGGGGAAAACGATTTGCAAGTGGAAGGCAGACTGGTGGGGAGGGAAACCTCACTCCCCGGAGTGGGGGCAGAGGAGCTCCCCGTGGCGGGTGGCTGTCCCCGAAAACGCGCGAGGAAAGGGAGCGGGTTGCGGCCCCGGCCGTTCCTAGCCGGGACCGACCCGGTGGGCTCCACGGCTCGCAGCCGGGCGAGTATATTCTCCGGATCGAATGCGGCCAGGTCGGAGTGCCAAGCCCGCAGACGACGGGACGATTGCTCCGCACGGCTGCATCGCGTATGCTCTGATTGCTTGAAATGGAACTGGATTTGGAACATGAGCGAACCCAAGGCACAACCTGTGAATGAAGTGGGGGCGGCCGAGCCGAAGCCGGAGAATGCGGCCTCTGCCGAGACGGGGACCGGCGCCGCGGCCGGGTCGGGCGCAGAAACTGCGGCCCCGGGTGCAACCGCCGGCGCGGCGGCGGAGGCGGCTGGCGTTGGTTCGGTGACCTTGAGCGCGCAGGAGTTCGAGGAGCTGCGCCGCAAGGCCGACCAGGCGGCCGAGCACTGGGAGCGGCTTCTGCGGACCGCGGCCGACTTCGACAACTTTCGGAAGCGTGCGGCCCGGGAGCGGCAGGAGGTGATGGACTATGCGCAGCAGGCATTGTTGACGCGGCTGATCCCCGTGCTTGACAGCTTCGAGGCGGCCCTGAGCGCGTTGAACGCCGGCGATCCGCAGTCCGTGCAAAACCTCCAACAGGGCGTGCAACTGGTATGGCAACAGTTGCGGGCCGTCCTTCAGGAGGCGGGCCTGACGGAGGTGGACGCCACCGGACAGAGGTTCGACCCAGCACTGCATGAAGCCGTGGCCACGGAGGAACGAACGGACGTGCCGGATGGCCAGGTGGTGCGGCAGCTGCGCAAGGGTTACAAGTTGCGCGACCGCCTGTTGCGCCCGGCCAGCGTGGTGGTGGCGCATCCTCCGGGCCGCGCCGAGCAACCCGCGGCGAACTGAGGCGTTTGGATCCGCATGGCCAAGCGCGATTATTACGAAGTGTTGGGGGTGAGCCGGGACGCCTCGGTGGAGGAAATCAAGAAGGCGTACCGGAAGCTGGCGCTGCAGTATCATCCGGATCGAAACCCCGGCGACAAGTCGGCCGAAGAGAAGTTCAAGGAGATCGCGGAGGCGTACGAGGTCTTGAGCGATCCGCAGAAGCGTGCGGCATACGATCAGATGGGCCATGCGGCGTTCGATCCGCGCGCCCGGGCGGCCGGGGCGGGCGCCGGGGCCGGCTGGAGCGGCGGGTTCCATGATCCGTTCGAGATTTTCCGGGAGGTGTTCGGGACGGCCGGCGGCAGTATTTTCGACGAGTTTTTCGGCGGAGGCGGCCGGTCGGATCCCCTGGCGCCCGAGCGCGGCGACGATCTGCGGTATGATCTGGAGATCGATTTCGAGGAGGCCGTTCACGGTTGCGAGAAAGAGATCACGGTGACCAAGCCGGAGCGGTGCGAGGCCTGCCGCGGACTGGGCCGTGAACCGGGTTCCCGTACCCGCACCTGCGACGCCTGTCACGGCCGGGGACAGGTGTTCACCAGCCGGGGGATTTTCAGCATTGCCCAGACCTGTCCCCGGTGTCAGGGGGCGGGCGTGGTGGTCGAGCGGCCGTGTCGGTTGTGCCGAGGGACGGGCCGACGCGAACGCTCCACGCGGATCAAACTGCGGATCCCGCCCGGGGTGGACACGGGCGCTCGGCTGCGGTCGGCGGGCAACGGCGAAGCCGGGTTGCGCGGGGGCCCGCCCGGGGATTTGTACGTGGTGATCCACGTGCGGCCCCACGAGATTTTCCACCGGGAAGGAGACGATCTCTTGTGCGAAGTCCCCATCAGCTTCGTCCAGGCCGCCCTGGGGGGAGAAATCGAAGTGCCCACGTTGAACGGCAAGGCCACGATCAAGATCCCGCCAGGCACGCAGCCGGGCACGGTCTTCCGGCTGAAAGGCAAGGGCGTCCCGAACGTGCAGGGGTACGGTCGGGGCGACCTGCATGTCAGAATCACGGTGGAAGTGCCGACGCGGTTGACGCCGGCCCAGCGGGCGAAGCTGGAGGAATTCGCGGCGCTGTGCAGCGGGCAGGAGAGCCCGATTGTGCAGCGCTTCATCGAGAAGGCGAAACGGTTCTTCCGTTGAAGAGCGCGAGCGCCGGGGCAACGCGGGACGGAAAACGCAAACGAGTTCGCCTCGGCCTCGGGGGCCCGCAGCCGGCGTGCCCTGGAAAGGCGAGCTCGCAAGGTCGAAAAGGGCGTTTCGGGCTCGGGATGCCTCCCTCAAAACACCAGCCGCAAAATCAGATCTCCCCATGCATCGGTTTTACGTCACGCCGGAACAGGCCGCGGGCGATCGGATAATGCTGTGTCCACGGGAAGCGCACCATGCTCTGCATGTACTCCGGGTGCGCACGGGTGAGCGGGTGCAGCTCCTGGACGGTCGTGGACAGGTGATGCAAGCCGAGGTGGTGCGGGCGGGACGCCGGGAGGTGGAGTTGCATGTGGGCGAACGACGTCACTTCCCGCCGCCGGAACGGCGTCTGGCACTGGTGGTGGGCCTGACCAAGGGCGCCGCCTTCGAGGAAATCCTGCAACGGGCAACCGAGCTCGGGGTGACAGCCCTGCAGCCGGTTTGGACCCGCCGCGTTGTGGTCCGCTTGGAAGCGGAGGCGCTTGCCTCGAAACTGGAAAAGTGGCGCTGGATTGCGGTGGACGCGCTGAAGCAGTGCGGAGGTGCGTGGTTGCCGGAGGTGGGCGGTCCGGAACCGTTGGAGTCCTGGCTGGAGCGATCGCAGGGCTGGGACTGGCAGGTGTACGGCACGTTGGACGGAACCCGTGGCACATTGAGGCAGCGACTTTTGGCGTATCGAAGTGCGCACGGCGGACGGTTACCACACGCGGTCGCTGCGTATGTGGGCCCGGAGGGCGATTTCACGGCGGAGGAGCGGGCAGCCCTGGATCGCGCCGGGGTGGAGGGGGTGTCTTTGGGGCCGCGGATCCTGCGCAGCGTGACTGCGGCGCTGTACATGGCGGTGGTGTTCCAGTACGAAGGACTCGGGGACGACATGGGAACCTGATCGAGGATGGCCCAGGGGCAAATCGGCCCACCCCGCGGGGCACTAGGACATGTTCGAGGGCCCGGAGGGCCAAACTCGGGGCGGGCCACCTGCGGTCTGGCGCGAGCCGAGCGGACCTGCGCAGCGGGACTTGCGGGAGGGCAGGGTTCGAGCGGAGCAGGAGATTCGAAAGGACCGTCGCATCCGCTTTGGCGACGCCGGGGGAGACAAACGGCCCGATGCTGCGCGTTGTCAAAGGCAGGCCCGGTCAGGCAGGGCGCGGGCGGATCTGGAGTTTTGGCCAGGGCTGGCTGGGACCTCGGGGCGATTGGGCAGCGGCCCGGGCTCGCGCGAGGAATTCGAACTGGCTGCGGCGTTCGGGTTCGCCGGGGCGGGGCCGGGCGTGGCGGTAGGAACCGTCCGGCTGAAGAATGCGGGCGCGGGTGTTGTCGGCGAGGGGCAGCGCGAGCAATTCGTGGATGACGCGATCGCGAAGGTTGCCATCCAGGATCGGGAAGGTGGTTTCGATGCGTCGGTAGAAGTTGCGCGGCATCCAGTCGGCACTGCTGAGAAAGACCTCCGGTTGCCCGCCGTTTTCGAAGTAGAGAATGCGGCTGTGCTCGAGGAAGCGATCCACGATGCTGCGGACCCGAATATTCTCACTGACCCCGCGGACGCCGGGCCGCAGGCAGCAGATGCCCCGCACGATGAGATCGATGACGACGCCGGCTTGAGAGGCGCGATACAGGGTTTCGATGATGTCGCGATCGACCAGGGCGTTCATTTTGGCAATGATGCGGGCCGGGAGTCCCTGAGCGGCGTGGCGTGCTTCGCGTTCGATGAGGCTTTTGAGGCGCGCGTGAAGGTCAAACGGGGCCACCCACAGCTGACGCAACGGGCGGAACTGGGTCATGCCGGTCAGCAGGTTGAACAGGTCCGTGACGTCCTCGCCGATGTCGGGCCGGCAGGTCAGCAAGCCGACGTCCGTGTATTGCCGGGCAGTATTGGGGTTGTAATTGCCCGTGGACAGGTGCACGTAGCGTCGAATGGCGTCCGGTTCGCGCCGAACGATGAGGGTTGCCTTGCAGTGGATTTTGTAGCCGACCAGCCCGTAAACCACGTGGACTCCGGCTTCTTCCAGTTGACGGGCCCAGCGGATGTTGTTGGCCTCGTCGAAACGGGCGCGCAGTTCGACGACGGCGGCGACGGTTTTGCCGTTGCGGACGGCGTCCATGAGGGCGCCGATGATGCGGGGATCTCCTCCGGTGCGGTAGAGGGTTTGTTTGATGGCAAGGACGTCGGGATCGGCGGCGGCCTGCTGGAGCAGGCTGACGATGGTCTCAAAGGATTCGTAGGGATGGTGAAGCAGGATGTCGCTGCGGCGGATGGCAGCGAACAAGTCGGCCTGGTCCCGCAGGGCGGGTGCGGTGGGGGCAATCCATGAGGGGTATCGCAGCTCGGGTGCGTGGTCCCCCTCATAAAGGACCATCAGGCGAGCGGGGTTCAAGGGCCCGTCGATGAGGTAAAGGTCCTCGGGGCCGAGCCCGAGGTTTCGCAACAGTTCCCGGCGGACTCCGGACGGGCACCGTTTCGCCACTTCGAGTCGGACGGCGGCGCCGCGGCGGCGGCGCTGCAATTCCTGCTCGACGGCCGCCAGCAGGTTGGCCACCTCCTCTTCGTCGATATAGAGCTCGCTGTTGCGCGTCACACGGAACGGCCACCAGCCCCGAATCGCGCGGCCGGGAAAGAGATCGGGAAGGAAATGCCCGATCAACTCGCCGAGGAACACGTACTCTTGACGACCGTCCTGCCGGAGCAGGCGCACCAGCCGGGGAAGGACCCGCGGGACTTCGACGACGGCGAGCCGTGGGGCGGCCCGCGTTTGCGACTCGGGCCCGAGGCGGACAACCAGATTGAGGGCCCGGTTGACCAGCAGCGGGAACGGATGCGCCGGGTCGATGGCCAACGGCGTCAGGACGGGACGGACGGTGGTGCGATAGAACTGTTCCAACCATTCCAGGTCCGGCCCGTCAAGGTCGGCAGGCCGAAGGAACCGGATGCCGTGACGGGCCAGTTCGGGCATCAGCCGCTCGCGCCAACAGGCATTGTGCTCGCGAACCATCTGGCAGACACGCCGCCGGATGGCGGCAAGGGTTTGGCGCGGGGTCCGTCCGTCGGGGCTTCGTTCTGTGACACCGGTCTCCACCTGTTGTTTGAGTCCGGCCACCCGAATTTCGAAGAACTCGTCGAGATTGCTGCTGACGATGCAAAAGAATTTCAGCCGTTCCAACAGGGGATTGTCGGGCCGAAGGGCTTCCTCCAGGACACGATGATTGAACTCCAGCCAGCTCAATTCGCGGTTGAGGAAATGTTCCGGGCCGAACGCCGGGACTGCCGCAGGTCGGCCGGGATCCGGCGCGAGAGGCTGGCGCAGGGTCTGTTTCTTTTGCGGGGCAGAGGGCACGGTGCGCGAATGCGATGGGTTGCGGGATCAGGCGGCCTTGTGCCCGCGGGGGGGACCGCTTCCGGCGAGGGGGCGGTTCGAGAGCGGGCACATGGGGCGGAAAACAAAGGCAGAACCGACTCGGCAGCGCGGCCAGCGGGCGGGGGAAGCTAGTCCACGACTTCCATGTCCATCTCGCGGCTGTAATAGAGGATGCGTCCGCAGTTGGTGCAGGTCACGATTTCCTGGTCGGACCGGCAGTTGACAACGACCTGCGGGGGAAGGCGCATGTGACAGCCGCCGCACACCCCGTGAGCGATGCCCACCACGACATTGCCGCCCCGGCTGCGCAGGAGACGTTCATAGCGTTGACGAAGAGCAGGGTCCAGGGCGGCCGCCAGACGTTCGCGTTCGGCCGCCAACTGTTCTTCTTCGGCCAGGAGGTTCTTTTCGCGCGCCTGGAGCGTGGCGAGTTGTTCTTGCACAAAGCTTTCGGTCTGGCGAAGGGTCTCCTGGGCGGCATGGATTTCCTTTTGCGTCTGCTCTGCCTGTTCCATCAAATCGAGCTCCTGGTCTTCGATTTGGCGGATGGCAGTTTTGAGGCGCTCGATCTCCTGCGCCAGGGCCTGGTATTCGTCGTTTTTTCGGGTTTGGAGTTGCTGCTGGCTGTAGCGTTCGATGAGTTGTTGTTTCCCGGCGACCTCCAACTCGAGTTGGCGACGCTGGTTTTCCAGCTGACGCAAGTGTTGCCGCGCTTGTTCCACGGCGTTGCGGGCCGCCTGCAGGCGCTGCTGAAGAGCCTGGCGTTCCGGGTCGAGCCGGGCCAACTCGTCGCGAACCCTCCGCAGTTGATGATCGCGATCCTGCAGAATCAGCAGTTTTTCCAAAGCTTCAAGCATGGTGCGCACCAGTGGCGCGATGCTAGTGATGCGACCGGGCAGCGTCAATGATGGGTGCCGGAAGAGGAGAAGTCAGGCCGGTCCGGCGCCTGTGGATGCGGCGGCACGGCTCGGAAACCGTGCTGAGCGGCCAGGCTCGAGAGCGGAGCGGGGCAGAATGACTCCCGATAATCGCGGCTTTCGAGAAGGTGCGATTCGAGGGCGGGACGGCTGTCGCGGGCGAGCAGGTGTTTGAGTTCGTCCAGGTTGCGCGACCAGCGGAAGCCGTTGAAGAACTCCGCACCGGCAAACTGCGTCTTGTAAAGCGCATTTCGCGAGTAGCAGGTCCCGAGATAAAGAAACTCAAAACGTTGGCGCGCCAGCCACTCCACGGCGGAGGTCATCATGAACATTCCCAGGGAAAGCTGACGCCAGCCAAGATCATAGAATGCGTACGAGTAGTAGGCGGCCCGGGGCGGTTCAAGGTAGAGGGTGGCCAGGCCAACCTCGGCACCCCCGGCCCGGAGCCGGACCTGCCATATATGGGTGGTCATGGGGGAGTTCATCAACTCGTCCAGCCGGGCCCCGGTCATGACCTCCGGACCGAACCGGGCCCGGGCGTAGGCCAGGCAGAAATCGCGTCGTTCGGGGGTCCAGTCGAATTGCGAGCGCGGCAGCAGGGTCACTTCGAACGCCTCGCCGCGGCGCAAAATCCGACGATTCTCCGAGGAGGGGCGGAAACTCGGCAGGTGCACCCGGATCTGCCGGCAGAGGTAGAAACGGTCGAGCTGGCGCGACGAGGGGAGGAAACCGGCGGCCAAAAGATCGGCCGGAGTTTCGCCGGGCTCCGGAAACGCCCAGACGACGTAAGGGAAAAGGTAGTGCGAATAATCGGGTCGGCCTTCCGAGAAAAGCAGTTTCATGGAGCCGACGCGTTGTCCGGTCCGGGCAGACTCCGGTAAACCCGGGGAAGGCGGGGCTGCCACCCTACCAGCACTTCGTAGACGACCGAGTGCCGGAGGCCGGCCAGTTCCATCGCGGTAATTTCCTCATTCCCCTGGCGACCGAGGAGGACCGCTTCATCGCCCAGGCGGGCCTGAGGGATGTCGGTGACATCCACCATAAAGGCGTCCATGGCCACACCCCCGACCAAGGGCGCACGCCGTCCGTGGATGAGGACCGCCCCCTGGTTGCGAACGCGAGGGAAACCGTCTCCGTAGCCGACAGGCAACACGGCGATGCGCCGGGGACGGTCCGAGCGGTAGTGCATGCCGTATCCGACGGTGTCGCCGGGCCGGAGTTGTTGCAGGGCGACAATGCGGGCTTTGACGGTCATGGCCGGTTCCAGATCGGGGATGCGACGACAGACCTGGGAGGGATAAACCCCCAGGGGCAGCAGTCCGACGCGGACCATGTCAAAGTGCGCCTCCGGCAGATCAAGGTAGCCGCCGGTGTTGCAAAGGTGGCGCCAAGAGGGCCGGACACCCCGGCCTTCCAGCATCTGCAGCACCTCTTGAAAGCGACTCAGCTGAGTGCGCGCAAACGTCTTGTCGCGTTCATCCGACTGGGCGAAATGGCTCAGCACCCCCTCCAGACGGAGAGACGGTTGCGACAGGATCTGTTCAAACATGTGCCCCGCCTCGTCCCAGCGCACGCCGTAGCGGTTCATGCCCGTGTTGATTTTCACGTGCACCGGGACGCGTTTTTCTGCGCGCGCGGCGCACCGGGCAAGATCGAGGGCAAGCGCCCGCTCGCCGATCACGCAAGTCAGATCGTACCTGACGGCCCACGGGAATTCCATTGGGGCGCGTTCGCCCAGGAGAAGAATTGGTGCGCGGATGCCGGATTCCCGGAGCCGAACCCCTTCCTCCAGGGTGGCCACAGCAAGAAACCGCACACCGGCCCGGAGGGCCAATCGGGCGACGGGCAGGACGCCGTGACCGTAGGCATCATCCTTTACAACGGCCAGGAAAGAAAGCCCCGGGGGTGCGTCCTGTCGAATCCGCTCGAAATTGCGGGCGATGGCGGCCAGGTCGATCTCGATCCATGCCGGTCGGGGGGGCCTTTCCGCAGGCCAGCCTTGGGGCAGCGGTTGTGAGACCGGAGCTTCCGAATGAATCACGGCCGGGGCGGACGCCGCTGGTGCCTCTGCGTGGGGCAAACTCCGAGTCGTTCCCATGGATGGTGGCAGTGGATTCATCGGGCGTCTGCAGAATGCTCAAGCGGACCCGGGAGGCCACAGTGACTGGCCGATGTCCGTCCGGTAATAGCTCCCCGGACAGTGCAAGCGGGCGATGTTGGCATAGGCCCGGGCGCGCGCGATCTCCAGAGTGGGACCAAAGCCGATGACGTCGGCCAACCGGTGACCGGTGGCCCAAAGCCGACCCTGCTGATCTTGCCGAACCTCGTTCCACCAAACGTCGGCCTCTTCATTCTCCAAAGGTTGCCGGACCTCCAGCGGCAGTTCCGGGCCGGACAATTGCACGTAGGGGTAGCCGTAGCCGGCCAGGGTGACCGAGCAACCGAACTGGCGGTGCGAGTGAAACCGGGGTTCCAGTTTCTCATCGCGCGCCGTGCGATACAAGGTGTCCCAGGGATTGCGGAGCATGCGCAACAGCATGGCACCCGAGGTGACGCCCAACCGAACATTGTATTCCAGCACCCACCAACGGTCGTCCTGCCAGGCGGCGGTCACCTGCAAAGGCCCGTGGAATCGCGACTCCCGCAACCAGGGCAGCAGGGGATGAATCAGTGCCCGAGCCAGGCCGTAGCGATCCCCGGGATCGGCCTCCACCAGCCCCCCCAACGGGGCACCGGCCACGATTCCCATGTTCCCGTGGAAGGCGCGCTTGTACTCCTGGTTGGTGACCAGGGAAACAATTTCGCCCCGGCTCACCAGCACGATGTGTCCGGCTTCGGCGCGGCCCATGTACTGCTGAAGAAAGAGTCCTTCTGCATCATTCACGCGTTCGAGCCAGGCCCGTGTGGCTTCGGGGCTTTCGCACACGATGGTGTGTACGGGGCTGAACGGGCCGCAGAGCGGGTTTTTGATGACGTAGGGAGCGGGGTGTCGGGCCAGCCATTCGAGGGCCTCGGCTCGATTGCGCACAAAGACGGAGGGGGGATACGGAATCCCGAACCTCTCACAGAGGTTGCGCGCGAAGTCCCTTTCGCGCTCCAGGCGCAGGGCTTCGCCGGTGGGACAAAGGAACGGCACGCCGCAGCGCAGAAGATCGTCCGCCCAGCGGGCCTGCGCCCAGTCGATGGACTGGGGAATCACCAAGTTGACGCCCTCGCGTTGAATCAGCGGCACGGGACTGGGATGTGCGTCGTGTCGATAGGCGGGCCCGCTCAACGACGGCGGCCAATGGGCATAGTCGCGCGTCAGATACGTCATGACGCGCGCGCCGTCCTCCTGGAGGATCCGCGTGGTGCTGTGGGCGAAACTGCCCACGCCCAGCACCATAAGCGTGCGGTTCTCTCCCGATCTCTGGGCTGCAGCCGGCATGTGTTTCCCCTCGCCGCTTCGAACCGGGGGGCAAACTCGGTCCTTCCTCGAACAAAATCAAGCGCGACCGTAACCATCTTGCGGGCACGCATGTCCATGGAACCAGTCGGATCACGTCGGCACGCTTGGATGCATGCCGGCGAGCAGTCGTGCAGCCCCGCCCATGCACGACCGTCGGGCAGGGCATCGAAAAGCGTTGGAAGCCGCGCTGGTAAGGACACGGAGAGGGGCCGGGAGTCGGAAACAGATAGGTTCCGGACTCAACGATGCGGGCCCTGATCGACCGGGCAGGTCCGGGATCCGCCGCGGCAGAACGACGCGCCCTCACTGGTGCGCAACCGCCGTGGAAGGACAACCAGCGCAGTGCGGGGTCAATACACGACCACGGAGCGCACGGGGTAGCCTTCCAGGCGGCTGCGGCCGTTTAGGAACGTGAGCTCGATAAGGAAGGAGATCTCCAGGATCTGGCCTCCGACTTTTTTGACCAGTTCCGCGGCAGCCGCGGCCGTTCCTCCCGTGGCCAGCAGATCGTCCATCAAGAGCACGCGTGCGCCCGGTCGGATGGCGTCCACGTGGATGGCAATGGTGTTGGTGCCGTACTCGAGGTTGTAGGTTTGCTCGTGCGTCAGGTAGGGGAGCTTGCCCTTTTTGCGCACCGGGACGAAGCCCGCCCGCAGGCGGTAAGCCGCCGCTGCGGCGAAGATGAACCCGCGCGCATCGATGCCCACAACCGCGTCCACCTGCCCCGGCTGAAAGCCCGCGGTCAGAAGCTCGATGCTTCCTGCAAACAACTCGGGGTCTGCCAGGACCGGGGTGATGTCTTTGAACTGGATGCCCGGCTGGGGAAAATCCGGGATGTTCCGAATGGCGCGTTGGATGTCGGCGGGTGTGACCGTGGCCATGGCTGAAGGAGGAAGGGGCGGGGTCAGTCGTTCCGCAGGGTCAGTCCTTCACTTTTTCCAGCTTTTCGATCATGCGGCGCAGTTTGCGCAGGGCAATGTTCTGGATCTGTCGGACGCGTTCGCGGGTGACGCCGAACTGGGCCCCGACTTCCTCCAACGTCTGAGGAGGATTCCCGTCCAGGCCGAACCGGCGGTTGAGGATGGCGGCTTCGCGGGCATCCAGGCGCTGCAGCAGCTCGCGCAGCATCGCCGTGACGGTTTTTTCCTCCAGTTCCTCGTAGGGTGTGTGGGCGGATTCGTCCTGGACGATCTCCCCGAAGCTGTTGGAGTCCTCCTCTTCGGACAGGGGGGCGTCCAGGGAAGCGGGTCGGATGGCGGCAGTGCGCATTTGCGCCACGCGGGCGGGCGTGGTGCCCAACTCGGCAGCCAGTTCTTCATCAGTGGGTTCGCGGCCCAGTTCTTCCTGCAATTCCATGGCCACCCGGCGCATGCGAGCGATTTTGTCCACCAGGTGCACGGGCAGACGGATGGTCTTGGCCTGATTGGCCAGGGCCCGTTTGATGGCCTGTTTGATCCACCAGGCGGCGTACGTGGAGAGTTTTCCCCCCTTCTTCGGATCGAATCGCTCCACGGCCTTCATGAGGCCGATGTTGCCCTCGCTGATCAGATCCAACAGCGGCAGTCCCAGGCCTTCGTAATCGCGGGCGATTTTTACCACGAGCCGGAGGTTGGCCTTGATCATCTGCTCGCGGGCCTTTTTGTCGCCGGCCTTGATGCGGGCGGCCAGTTCGATCTCCTCCTGCGGCGTGAGCAGTTTGACCTGACCGATCTCGCGCAGGTAGAGGCGGAAGGCCGTCTCGGTCTCATGATCGTCCCGCTCCTGCTCAGCCTCCAGGACCTCCGGTGCCGTCTCACGTTCTACGAGCACCTCGTCTGCGGAAGTGGAGGGCGGAGGCGGAGTGCCAGATTCCTGTACCGCCGGGGTCGACGACGGAGGGGTTTGTGGAGCCCGGGCGGGTTCGGAGGTTGCAGCACGCGACCGGGCGGCACGCGGGGAGCGGACGCTTTTGGAAGACCGGGCCGCCTTGGATCCATTTTGTGTTTTGCGGGAGCGTCTTTGAGCGCCCATAGGCTCGGCGTCAGCATGGAAAGTAGCCGGGAAGAGGCGCAAGCAGAATCGAATTGCCTCGGCGAGGGGCCGGTCTGCGAGAGGCCGGCCAGCGGGAGTCAGACCGCCGGCGCCTCGGAAGCGCGGGCCCGCGCCTGGTTGCGCTCCCAGACCTCCTGGTAGATTGCGTTCATTTGCTCGGCTTTGCGGGGCCAGAGGTAGTGATCCAACACCCTCTGACGGGCGGCTTCCCCCAGGCGCCGGCGCAGTTGCGGATCCCGGGCAAGTCGCACCAACGCCTCCGCCAGGGCAGATGCGGTTTCGTCCGGGCGAGTTGGAGGGATCCGGATGGCGGTGGCGTCGGTGGCGATTTCAGCCTGCCCGTGATGGAGGAGGGTGACGGCCGGCAGGCTCGCCGCCATCGCTTCCAGCAACGCGTTGCCGGAAGTGTCACGCAGGCTGGTGAAGAGGAACACGTCGTGAGCGCGTAAAAGGTCGGGAACCTGTTGACGGTCCACGCGGCCGTACCATTGGATGAGACTGGCCACGCCGAGGCGGGCGGCCGTGGCTTTGATCGCGCCGGCATCCGGACCGTCGCCGGCCATGCTCAACCGAAGGGTGGGCTCGACCTTTTGTGCCCGTGCAAACGCAGTGACGGCCAGCGTTCCGGCCTTGATTTTTTCCATCCGACTCAGCCAGAGCACGCGGACCGTGGGGGAGGTCGTCAGGGGACGCGGCGCGAGAACCTGCTCGGGAGCGACGCCCGTTTCCAGCATCATGCGGACCTTGGCACGGTGGACGGCGGGAATTTTTTCGGCGGTCTCTCGATTTGCGACCAGAATGACAGCCGCGGCGCGAAAGCTCAAATGGAGATGGGGCAGCGCAGGCGCCATCAGCACCGTGAGCGAGCGCGCCAGTTCAGGGACGAGTCGCCGCCCGAAGTGCCAAAGAAACGGCCAGGGACAAATCTGGCCGCCGCCCAGCGGCCCCAACACCGTGGGAGGATCCGCTTGCCACCAATAGCCCGGTTGCCGAAAGGAATTGAAAGTAACGTGGTGAACCAGGTCGAACTCTTTGAGCCGCGGCTGCACCCACTTGCGTGCTCCCCACTGCCATCGGGCGTAGAACAGACTCACCGGCAGGCCACGGGCTTTCCAGCGCAGCCACGGCCCGGGCGGATCGTAATAAAGAAATCGCGGGCGTGGCTCGGGGAGCAAGGCCACGGCAGCTTCCAGGGCGGGTTGATTGTTCGCGCGCGTGAGCACGGTGACCTCGTGGTAGCGCGCCAGCTCCACCGCCCACCGCCAACCCACCTCCGGTTCCGACCCCCGGCCCGGCTCGCAGGCGTACGCGGAAAGCAACACCTTGCGTCGATGGTCCATTCAAGGACGGCCAACGTAGGCAAGAAGAGCAGTGAGGAGCAAGCTTGCGACCGAGTCACTGGCGGCCGTTCAGCACAAGAGCCCGTGCACCGCGGGTCACGCTGTCAAGCGCCGCGGTGTGTCCGGGCCGTTCCTGCTTGCGAGCTGCCAGAGTTCGCAGACCATTCGGGGCATGACGAAAGGCACATGGCTTCGGCGGCCGTCTGGGGATGCGAGGGAGCGGCCCGTGAAGGGCCGGCCGGGGTGGGTGCACGGACCCTCCCGGTGCGCCCGGGCGATGGCGGCTGCATGCAAAACCTGGGGCGGCCTGGTGCTGTGCGCATGGTTGTCGAGCCCGGTGTCAGGAGCGGGCCATCCTGCGAGCCCGTGGGACCGGTACGACGTGGTCTGGGAAAGCCCCAGCACCAACCATCACGGGTCCATGCCCCTGGGCAATGGGAGTGTCGGCGTCAACGCATGGATGACGCCGGATGGCCAACTCCATTGTTACCTGGCCCGGGGCGATGCCTGGGACGACTATGCACGACTCGTCAAGGTGGGAAAGGTCCGTTTCGTCTTCGATCCCAACCCCATCCGGGCCGCGGAACCGTACCGGCAGGAACTGGACCTGCAGACCGCCACAATGGAAATCGAGACCGGCAGCAACGGGACCATGCGAATCCAGCTTTGGGTGGACGCCCATTTGCCAGTGGTGCACCTGGTGGCAGAAGGGGTGAACGCGTTTACGGTCACGGCCGAAGTGGATTTGTGGCGAACCAACCGCACGCCCTCCCAGCAGGTGGAAGTCAGCGACGTTTTCAAGAATCACCCGCGCCCGAAGAGTGAAGAAGCGACCATGGTTTTGGAGCCGGATGTGCTGGTGACGGGCCTCGACAACCGCATCGGCTGGTATCATCACAATGCCAAATCCATTGGACCGCGGCTCATGGCGGAGATCCAGGGGCTCGCCGACTATCCGCAGCCGGACCCGTTGCTGCACCGAACCTTTGGCGGGCTGGTCGCAGCGGACACGGCCCACCGCTTGGATGATCGGCGACTGCGGTCGGGCCCGGCCCGCAGACACCATTTTCGGGTGGTGGTCTTGACCCGGCATCCCGCGACGCCGGACGAATGGCTGGCATCCGCGGAGCAGGTGTTGAGGCAAGCGGAATCGGACGGATTGGCGCGACGCCGGGCCCTGCATGAATCCTGGTGGTCGGCCTTCTGGGACAGGAGTTGGATTCACGCCTGGCAGGCGACGTCTGCGCCGCCAACCGTGCCCGTGTTGGTGCCTTCCAATGCGCATCCGGTACGGATCGGCCACGACCGGGATGGAGGAAACCGCTGGGCCGGCAGGATCGGTCGGTTGACGATCTGGGACCAACCCTTGTCCGAGGAGGCTCTGGTGCAGCTTGCAAGAACCGCCCCCGAGGAGCTTCCGCAGGGATTGCCTCCTTCGGTACATCAAGTGCGCAATCCCGTTGTCGGCCCCATCGAAAGCTCAACGAGTTGGGATTTTCGCATGGGCTTGACCGTGGAAGCGTGGGTTCGGCCGGAGGCGTTCGGTCCGGGTGGGGCACGCATCGTGGACAAGGTGACACCCGGGGTGGACGACGGCTTTTTGCTGGACACCTGGCCGGGCAACAGCCTCCGGTTCATTTGCGGGTCCCACACCTTGCGGAGCGCGGAGGCCGCACCCGCGGGGCAATGGACCCACGTCGTGGCCGTAGCGGATCCCAAACGTTCGGGATGCCGCCTCTACGTCAACGGGCAACTGGTCGCACGGTCCGACGGGCCCGCCATCGAGGACGAGGCGGCCTGGGTGAGTCAAATGTACCATTTGCAGCGGTTCATCACCGCTGCCGCGGGCCGCGGGCGCTACCCGATCAAGTTCAACGGGTCGCTGTTCACCGTGCCACCCGGGCCCACCGAGGCGGACCCGGATTACCGGCGCTGGGGACCGGGCTACTGGTGGCAGAACACGCGACTGCCCTACTACGCGATGTGCGCCGCCGGCGACTTCGATCTGATGGAGCCGCTCTTCCGCATGTACGTGGACGACTTGTTGCCGCTGTGTGTGTATCGGACGCAACTGTATCTGGGCCACGGCGGCGCCTTCTATCCGGAGTGCATGATGTTCTGGGGCGCCATCTTCAGTGAGTCCTATGGATGGACCCCGTTTGCCGAACGCACCGACAAGTTGCAGAGCAGTCGCTGGCACAAATGGGAATGGGTGGGTGGCCTGGAGCTGGCCTGGCTGGCACTGGACTACTATGAGCACACGGACGACCGCAACTTCTTGAAGCGCCGTGCCCTGCCGGTGACGCGTGAGGTTTTGAAGTTCTTTGAGGAGCACTATCCCACCAATGCCCGGGGCGAGATGGTGTTCCATCCCTCCCAAGCGCTGGAAACCTGGTGGCATTGCACGAACGCTGCACCCGAGGTTGCCGGGTGCATCGCACTCACGGAACGGTTGCTGCGGTTGCCGGCCGATCTGGTGCCGGCGGCCGACCTTGCCCTGGCGCAGCGGCTGCGAGCCAAACTGCCCCCGGTCCCCGTGCGCCTGATTGACGGCCGGCCAGCCCTGGCACCTGCTGCCTTTTTCGCAGACAAGCGGAACATCGAGAACCCGGAGCTGTACCCGGTGTTCCCCTTCCGGTTGTTCGCTTTCAATCGGTCCGGCGTGGAAATGGCCGTTGCGGCCCTGGAGCACCGGCTGGATCGGGGCCATGTGGGGTGGCGTCAGGACGACTTGTTCATGGCCTACCTGGGCCTGGTGCATGAGACTCGCCGGGCGGTGGTGGACCGCGCCCGACGCCACGACCCCGGGCAGCGGTTTCCGGCCTTCTGGGGACCCAACTTTGATTGGACCCCCGACCAGTGTCACGGCGGGGTCCTGATGCGCACCTTTCAGGCCATGCTCCTGCAGACGGACAGCGACCAGATCTTTCTGCTACCGGCGTGGCCCCGCGACTGGAACGTCGATTTCCGGCTGCATGCCCCGAAACGCACCGTGGTGGAAGGCCGCTTCGAGGAAGGGCGGTGGGTCCGACTGGTCGTCGAACCGCCGGAGCGCCGACGAGACCTGGTGTTGTTACCGGCACGATAAAGCCCGGGTGGAGCCGTCGCTCAAGCTCGAGAGCAAGCGGCGGCGTCATGACCACTGCAGGTTGGCGGTCGCTTCTCGGGGAACCCTCGGATGCCGGTTCCTGCATTCTGCAAAGGGATGCAGGAGGGCGAGACCCGGTCCTTCCGCGCGGCTCGAGGATGCTCCGGGCGTGGACGAACTGTGCAGGGGCGTGCTGGTCCGGGCCCCCATCGGGCCAACGCGGCTGCATCTTGAAATTCCGCCGATCGGGCCTAGGGTGAGGGTGAGCCGAACAAGTCCCCAATCCCAGACAGAGAAAGGAGCCCGTTATGCCCGTGCGCAAACTCAAAGAGTTCCTCGACGCCAACGGCGTGAAGTATGTGAGCATCATCCATTCGCCGGCCTACACCGCCCAAGAGGTGGCAGCTTCGGCCCACATCCCGGGCCGGGCCATGGCCAAGGTGGTCATCGTGGATCTGGACGGCGAGCTGGCGATGGCTGTGTTGCCGGCCACCCGGCGCGTGGTGTTGCAAGACTTGCGCGAGTTGACCGGATGCGAACGGGCCCGGTTTGCCTCGGAAGAGGCCTTCCAGGCACGATTCCCGGATTGCGAGATCGGTGCCATGCCGCCCTTCGGCAACCTGTATGGCATGGAGGTGTACGCCGCCGAGTCGCTTCGGGAGAATCCGGAAATCGCCTTCAACGCCGGATCGCACACCGAGGTGATCAAGATGGCGTGGTCGGACTTCGAGCGACTGGTGAAACCGAAATTGGCGATGTTCACCACCTGAGCCAGGCGCACGGACCGTTGCGCGACCCGCCGGGGGCGGGGGAGGCAGGGCGCTTGAAAAGGGACCCCTTCCAGTGCGATGCCCTGAGAGCTGCTCGAGTCGCCCGCGCGGAATCCTCAGCGCCTCGTGCTTCCGCCTCTTGCCGTTGGGCCCGAGCCTGCCCAACAATCCCGGCCGACGGAGAACACCGGGACGTTCGAGGGAGATTTGCAGATGGGACCAAGCGGCACAGCACAAGTGGTCGAACTGGGGGGGCCGGCCGAGAAACCGGCGGAGACGGATGCGTCCCTGGACTGGTATTGCATTCGGTGTCTGCGGGGAGTGGCACGGGATCGCGATCGCATCTTCCGCGAAGGCAAAAGCGAATTCGTCTTCCGCAATCCGGAGGGCCACAAATTCCACATTTTGCTTTTTGCCGATTGTCCCGGCGGGCGAACCGCCGGGATACCCACGACGTTGCACACGTGGTTTCCCGGGTACGCCTGGTGCTACTGCCTTTGCCGGGGATGCGGTCTGCAACTGGGCTGGTGGTATGAAGGAGAGGGCCGTTTCGCGGGTTTGATTCGTTCCCGGATTGTGAACGCCGCTCAGTGGCGAAACTGAAGCGCATCCTTCGGGCAGGCGCTGACATCCGCGGACCCGGTGGCGGGGGAGCCGCGGTGGCGCGGGCCGGCTTGAGCACCGCGACCTGACTTGGTTGTCTGTTGCCCGGGGTCTATCAGGGACCGGCCGTGACGGATTCGTCCTGCGTCCGAAGTCTTTCGCGGGCGGACGCAGAGGCCCCGACCCACCGGCCGCGCCGGCGGGGCCCGACGAAATTCAGTACCGGTAGTGCTCCGGTTTGTACGGGCCGTCGATCGGCACGCCGATGTAGGCCGCCTGCTTGGGCGTCAAACGGGTGAGTTTCACCCCCAGACGTTCCAGATGGAGCCGTGCCACTTCCTCGTCGAGCTTCTTGGGCAGCCGATAGACCCCCACCTTGTAGGTGTCCCGGTTTTGCCAGAGATCCATCTGGGCCAGGCACTGATTGGTGAAGCTGTTGCTCATCACGAAGCTGGGATGGCCTTCGGCACAGCCCAGATTGACGAGGCGTCCCTCGGCCAACACGTAGATGCTCCGGCCATTGGGCAGATCGTAGCGGTCGACCTGGGGCTTGATGTTGACCTTGCGGACCCCCGGCAGGGCATTCAAACGGTCCACCTGGATCTCGTTGTCGAAGTGGCCGATGTTGCAAACGATGGCCTGGTCCTTCATCTGCAACATGTGCTCCAGTGTGATGACATCGCAGTTGCCCGTGGCGGTCACATAGATGTCCGCCACGCCCAGGGTGTCTTCGACGGTGGTGACCTGGTACCCCTCCATGGCGGCCTGAAGGGCGTTGATGGGGTCGATCTCGGTGACAATGACCCGGGCACCGAACCCACGCAGACTCTGGGCACTTCCCTTGCCCACATCGCCATAGCCGCAAACCACGGCGGTTTTGCCGGCAATCATGACGCCGAGGGCGCGCTTCAGGCCGTCGGCCAGCGACTCCCGACACCCATAGAGGTTGTCGAACTTTGATTTGGTGACCGAGTCGTTGACGTTGATGGCCGGGACCAACAGCCTGCCCTGCTGGAGCATTTGGTAGAGGCGGTGCACCCCGGTGGTGGTTTCTTCGCTCACGCCCTTCCATTCCTTGACGACCTCGGTGAACCAGCCGGGCCGTTCCCTGGCACAACGCTTCAGCAGGTTCTTGATGACCTGTTCCTCCCGGGACTCGGCCGGCCGGTGGACCCAGTCGTCGCCCTGTTCCATTTCGTACCCTTTGTGCAGGAGCAGGGTCGCATCGCCTCCGTCGTCCACCACGAGCTGGGGGCCTTTCATGCCGGGGTGGGTGAGGGCATGGAGCGTGAACTGCCAGTAGTCCTCGAGCGTTTCCCCTTTGTACGCGAAGACACTGATGCCGGCGCGGGCGATGGCCGCTGCGGCGTGATCCTGCGTGGAAAAGATGTTGCAGCTGGCCCAGCGCACCGAGGCTCCCAGTTCAACCAATGTTTCGATGAGGACCGCGGTCTCGATGGTCATGTGAAGGGACCCCGAGATCCGCACGCCCTGGAGGGGTTTCTGGGGACCGTATTTGGTCCGGATGGCCATGAGGCCCGGCATCTCGTGTTCCGCGACCTCGATCTCTTTGCGTCCGAGATCGGCCAGACTCAGGTCCTTGACGATGAAATTGGGCGTCGCCTGCGCCCGGGATCGGCGGTTCGCAGTCCGACGGGCGGCGGTTGACTTTGTGGTCGAGGATTTGAACGTGGCGGGCATAGGCATGGGTTTTGGTTGGCAACCAGAAGCTCAGGAAAGGGCGCGTTTGAGTTCTTCCACCTTGTCCGTGCGCTCCCACGTAAGATCGGGATCGTCCTTGCCGAAGTGGCCGTAATTGGTGGTTTTCTTGTAGATGGGCCGCCGCAGATCGAGCTGGCGGATGATCTCGGCCGGCTCAAAACAGAACACTTTCTGAACCGCCTTGAGGATGCGGTCGTCCGGCACGGTGCCGGTGCCAAAGGTGTCCACGCTGACGCTTACGGGCTGGTGGTATCCGATGGCGTAGGCGAACTGAATCTCGCAGCGCTTGGCCAGGCCCGCAGCAACGATGTTCTTGGCGACCCAGCGCGCCATGTAGGCCGCGCTCCGGTCCACCTTGGTGGGGTCTTTTCCGGAAAAGGCGCCGCCGCCGTGCCGGCCCATGCCCCCGTAGGTGTCCACAATGATCTTGCGTCCCGTCAGGCCGGTGTCGCCCTGGGGGCCGCCCACGACGAAGCGGCCGGTGGGATTGATCAGGTACGTGGTCTTGGGGGTGAGCATGTTCCGGGGCAGGACCTTCTGAATGACCTGCCGGATGCAGAAATCCTCAATCTCATCATGGTCCACGTCCGGGGTATGCTGCGTGGAAATGACCACGTTGGTGATGGCCACGGGCCGGCCGTTCTCGTAGGCCACTGAGACCTGGGATTTGGCGTCCGGACGCAGCCAGGGCACTTTGCCGGATTTGCGGATGCGCGTCAGCTCGCGGCCGAGTCGATGGGCGAACATGATCGGGGCGGGCATCAGTTCCGGCGTTTCATCGCAGGCATAGCCGAACATCATCCCCTGGTCGCCCGCGCCCTGTTTGGCGGTTTTCTTGCCCTTGGCCTTGCGGGCGTCCACGCCCTGGGCAATGTCCGGCGACTGGCCGGTGATCAGCAAATGCACAAACACGCGGTCGGCATGGAACACGTCGTCGTCGTGCGTGTAGCCAATGTCGCGGATGGCCTGGCGGGCGATGTTGACAAAATCAATGACCTCGCTGGGGTGTTTGGAACCCAGTTTGGGGATGGTGATTTCGCCGCCGACGATGAGGACATTGGACTTGGCGTAGCACTCGCAGGCGACGCGGCTGTTGGGATCCACGCTGAGGCAGGCATCCAGGACGTAGTCCGAGACGGTGTCGCAAACCTTGTCCGGATGTCCTTCCCCGACGGATTCCGAGGAGAAGATGAAACTCGGGTTCATGACGGTCGTTTTGCCCTTGCCGATGCGCTGTTGTTCCATTGACAAATCAGGATGCGAAGATATATCGCTTGTGGCCAGCGTCAACCGGAATTTGCGGCGCCGGGGCAGACGCTCGCGGTTTTGGAGAGACGCACACGACAAGGGCAACACAGGCATGAGTCAGACGTTGCGGGCTTTGCGGGCGTTGGGGGATGCGACCCGTCTGCGGCTGTTGGCGCTGCTGGAAAAAGAGGAGCTCTCCGTCCACGAGCTGCAGGAAATCACCCATCTGGGCCAGTCGCGCATTTCCACGCACCTGGCGCAGCTGCAGGAGGCCGGGTTGGTCCGGTGCCGTCGAGAGGGACGTCGGGCGTACTACCGGTTGGTGCACGGAACCGGAACGGATCGGGACAGTCTGGTGAAGGCGGCGCTGGCCGGGGCCCGCGAATTGCCTGAAGCGGAGCACGACGCCGTAAATCTTCGGCGGGTGCTGCAACTGCGTCAGGATCAACGGCAGCTCTATTTCAATCAGGTGGCGGGTCGATTCGACCGGGTCTATGGCCCCGGGCGGTCCTGGCAGGCCCTCGGGCAGTTGCTCCTGCGGATCCTGCCGCCCCTGGTGGTGGCCGACCTGGGCTCGGGGGAAGGACTGGTGAGCGAACTGCTGGCCCGACGCTGCCGGAAGGTGATCGCCGTGGACAACTCCGAACGCATCGTGGCCTATGGCGCCGCACGAGCGCGTCGCATCGGGTTGAAAAACCTGGAATTCCGGCTGGGCGATCTGCAGGACCCTCCGATTGCGGATGCGAGCGTGGACCTGGTGCTGCTGAGCCAGGCACTCCACCACGCGGAAGACCCACCGCGTGCCGTGCGCAGCGCGTGGCGGATTCTGAAGCCGGGCGGCCAGGTTTGGATCCTGGACTTGCGGCAGCATCAATTCGAGCAGGCGCGGGAGTTGTACGGCGACCGTTGGCTCGGCTTTTCCGAAGCCGATCTGCAGCGCTGGCTGGAAGAGACCGGCTTCCGCGAGGTGGAAGTCAGCGTCGTGGCGCGCGAAGAAACTCCGCCGCATTTCGAGACGGTTCTGGCGGGCGGGACCAAGCCGGTGGCAGGGCGAAAACGCCCCACGGGCGCAGCGTAAGCGGCGGGGGCCCTGGGCCAGCCCCGGCTGCCTCGGCTGCCAGCGCACTCGGGGGCTTCCCCAGCGTTGGTTTTTCGAACGTTCGAACGGCGGCCCGATGCCAGCGTCCCTGGCGGGCTGAAGGGCAAAGCTCCAGAAGCGCCGCGCCCAGGAGGTGTGAGGCCGGCTTGCGATCCACGGCCGACAGCCGGTTCACATTAGCACTGGCTCGACCAATCTTCGCGACGCGGAGGTGCTTGTCGGCCTGCGATGCGGACCGGCACCGGCCAACGGACCGTGGGGAGCCAGCGGCAGCCGACCCGGCGGCTCCGCGCATCCGGCATGGGACGAAACGTGTCGGTCAGGGAGTGGGGATCCCCCGCGGCAGCGGCGGCAAAAGCCGCAGGGCCGATTGCCTTGGCCGGGCACGGAGCTCGATCCCGAACCGAAGAAGGCGGAGCCGTAGGTTGTGCGGTCATAATCTCTGCGACCAGCTTGGGCCAAAACGGTTGGCGCGGTAGTGTGCGTTTGGATGCACAGGGGCTGTCCCGGGGATTGCCCCGGGAGTCTGCGCCGCCTACTGTGCCCGTGGGACGCAATGTCGGCACAAAAGCAACGAGCCCGGCTCGGAGGGTGGCTGGCTGCGCTGGTGATCGCCGGGAGCATTTGGCCGGCCGGCGCCCAACCGACACCCTGGTGGCGTTCCTTCAAGGCCATGGATGGTCTGGCGGAGGCCCCTTGCGCTTCCGTTACGGTTTCCAGCCGCGGCAATGTGGTCGTTCGACACCGTCGGACCAATGCGGTCTCACGCGTGGACGGCTATCAAGCGTCGGTGATCGAATTGCCGGCGCGCGCCGGCTTGCGCGTGTGGGAATGGCACACGGGCCAGCTTTGGACGCCGGGCCTGGGGGGCGTATACGTCTGGCAGGGCGGCCATTGGCGTTGGCTTCCGGTGACGCCTCCGACGGTACCTTCGGGCAACGCCGTGACCCCCGTGGGGCCCCAGACACCGCTGCGACCGGTGCGCACGGGGCGGGTGCTGGTGCTGTTGCCCGAGCAGTTGTTGGTTCTTCAATTGGGGCGGGACGAAGAGATCGAGGTTCAACAGATCGTGACCAGTGATGCCTTGAAACTGGGCCCGCTCCATGACCTGGTGGTGAGCCGGGATGGGAGTCTGTGGATCAGCGCGGATCGAGGTCTGGCCCGGGCCCGGGTTCCGGCGCGAAACGCCCGGCCGGACATCGAATGGCAAACCTGGCCCGCCCCTGTGGAGCTTGGCCTGAGTGGATTCCAGGGCCTGAGTGAAGATGGGCTCAATCACCTGGTCATGCTGGCTCGCCGGTCCCGGGACGCGCGTTTGGTGGCGGTCGAATTTGATGGCGTCCGATGGTGGGTTGGGCCGGAACTGCCCGAAGACACGTTTCGAACCTGGCATGGCCCGGGCCACGTCCTGTGGGCCGCGACCTCCACAGGATTGTGGCAACGAGACGCCAGCACAGGATTATGGGAGCGCGACGAGACGTGCCCTGCGCGCGAGGTCTATGATGCGGCAGTAGGGGCAGAGGGAACCTTCTGGCTGGCGACCTCGGATGGTCTGCTGAAATACAGCCCTCCCTTGTGGCGAAGACCTCCCTGGGGACACGACAGCGATCCCGTCTTGGCGCTGGCGGAGCGGGGCGATGGCACCTTATGGATGTTGCGACCCGATCGTGTGGATGCCTGGCAGGAAGGCAGGCAGGAAACCCTCCCGTTGCCGGCGGAATCCTCTTGGGACCCGGCAACCCGACCGAGACTCTGGGTAGTGGGCGGGCGCGACTTGCTGCTGGATGCCGGGCACGGCCTCTGGCTGTGGAAAGACTCGAACCGAACCTGGCAACCTTTGCAGGGGCCAGGTCCCGGACCGGCTCGCGCACTGGGCGTGCGTGCCGACGGCGCCGTGGTGGTGCGGATCCACGCCCCGGCGCCCCCGGACGCCCCAGGGCCGGCAGTGTGGTTCTGGCTTGCCCAGGGCTGGAGTGCCGGCGAGCCGGGCCTGAGCTGTCCCACCACCACGGCTCATTGGGAAGCTTACTGGCAGGCACGGAACGGCGACCAATGGTTTGCCGGCGAGGGCGTGCTGGTGCGGATTCGCGACGGCCGTGAACAGGCCTTCGCCGTCGGAGAAACCATGGACGTGAACCGGATCGGGGCGCTGACCGAAGGACCCGACGGGCGCCTTTACGCCGTAACCACCGAGCAGGTCTGGAGTTGGGACGAACGCGAGTGGACGCTGGTCTGGAGCGGCAGCGATCTTTTGCACGCGGTGTGGTGCAGCCGGGACGGTTCCCTCTGGCTGGGCTCTCAAGACGGGCTGCTGCGGCGGGGTCCCCTGGGATGGATTGCGCACGGAACGGAGGAGGGCCTGCCGCCGGGGCCGGTGTACTGCTTCTGGGAGGATCAGCGCGGTCGGTTCTGGGCCGGCACGGCCCAGGGCCTGATCCGATGGCATCCGGAGGCGGATCGCGACCCGCCGCGGACCGAGCTGAACCTGCCCGAGGGATTGCGCCTGCCCGAGGGCGCAACTCTCACCGTCGGAGTGCGCGCCCGGGACCGGTGGAAGTTCACGCCGACGGCGCGGCTTCTCTATTCCTACCGGCTCGATGCGGGGGAATGGTCGGCCCCCCAGGAAAGCACCGTGCTCATGTGGGGAGACCTGCGTCCCGGGCGACACCTGCTGCAGGTCCGCGCCGTGGACCGGAGCGGCAACGTGGAGCCGACGCCTGCGCAGCGCGAATTCATCATTCAACTGGCCTGGTACCGGGATCCGCGCTTGCTCGTGAGCGTCGTGGCCGGCGCTCTGGGGGCGTCGTTTTTTGCCATGCTCGCCTGGAACCGGCATCGCCAATTGCGGCGCAGTTATGCCGAAGTGGAACGGCAAGTGGCCGAGCGGACCCGGCAGTTGGAAGCGGCCTACCAGGAGCTGCTGCAGAGCCAGAAAATGAAGGCCTTGGGGACCCTGGCCGCCGGCGTGGCCCATGATTTCAACAATCTGCTGTCCATCATCAAAGGTTCCGTGCAGATCATCGAAGATCACCTGGACGACCCGGTGAAGGTGCGGCGGCGATTGGACCGCATCAAAACCATGGTCGAGCAGGGCACCCGGGTGGTGCAGGCGATGTTGGGCTTCAGCCGCAGTTCGCAAGAACATCTGAGCCCCGCCGATCTGAACGAGGTGGTGCAAGATACGCTGGCGTTGATGGGCGAGCGCTGGCGTGACGCGCCCCGCATCAGGTTCGAGGCCGGGTCGGATCTGCCGCCCGTGCCCATGATCCGGGATCTGGTGCAGCAGATTTTGCTGAACCTTCTGTTCAACGCGCTCGAGGCGAGCGACGAGAATGCCCCGGTGGTGGTCCGCACCGGCTGCAGACAGGATTTGCCCGCGGGGCTGGCGCTGCGACCGGCTCCGGCCGGCCTGTACGGCTACGTGGCCGTGCGGGATTTCGGTTGCGGCATCCCCCCGGAACACCTGCCCAGAATTTTCGAGCCGTTTTTTACGACGAAAGCCCTTTCCAGTCGGCGAGGCACCGGCCTGGGATTGACCATGGTGTACGAAATGGCCAAACGTCTGGGGGGCGGGCTGGCGGTGGAATCCAGGCCGGGGCAGGGGAGCACGTTTACTCTGCTGTTACCTGTCCGTCCGCCGGAGCCTCCGCAGACCGGGGAGAGGGTCAACGATGCGAGCACGGTTGCGGGGGCGCCGGCCGCGCGGGCGAGCGGCGAACAGACTCGGGAGTAAACCGGCTTCCACGGCCCCGGGGCCGACGCGGCGAACCCGCACAACAGCTGGAATGTGGCCATGGCTCAAAAAGCGCCCACCGTGCTGGTGATCGAGGACGACGATTATCAGTACGAGCTCTACGAAGAGACGCTCGAGGGCTACCAACTGGTGCGTGTCCGAACCGGGTCCGAGGCCCTGGCCTGTCTTCCCCGGGTCCAGCCGGATGTGCTGATCCTCGACCACGTTTTGGAGAAAGGCGAGCTGGGGTTGGATTTTCTGCCCGAGTTCAAGGAGCTGCTGCCGCACGTACCCATCATCATTGTCTCGGGCGCCCTGGAGGTCCACGAGCAGCTTCGCGCCCTGCAGGGGCCGCGGCGGGCGCATTACTGCCTGCCGAAGCCGGTGGATTTGCGGCAGTTGCGCCGCACTGTTGAAGAGGCGCTCCGAGAATGCGGTCCGCAGGAGGTGGTGCGGCAGTTCGAAGCCCTGGAGCGGTCCCAGCGCATCGATGCCGTGGAGTTGCTGAGCCGGTCCACGGACCGGTTGAGTCGCCAGAATCAGATCCTGGCGCGGCTGCGAGGGCAGCGGCAGCGAGCCAACATTTCGGCCCTGGCGCGAGAATTCAAGGTGGCGCGACGCACGATCATCCGGGACCTGCAGGAGCTCATCCGACGGGGACAGCTGCCGGAGGAAGTGTATCCCGAGTGGCGCAAGCCCGGGGAGCCGGGCGACTGAAGTCCACCCACGTCCCGGAGCGGAAGAGGCGGACTCACTCCTGCGGATACACCAACACGCGGTCGTGCACGATCAAGATGAGGTCGTTGCGGCCGTCGCCGGTGACATCGGCCACCGCCGCCTCGCGCGGTTCGAACATTTCCGTCAACCGACTCCGGTAGGTTCGTTGCTCGAACACCGGCCATCGGTCGCCCGGCAGGAGACGTTCGTCGGGAGTCACGCGGACCACGTCCACGTAGTTTCGCGCGGTTTCCAAGAAGACGAGCTCCTTTCGCCCGTCCTGGTCCAGGTCCCCGGAAATGACATCTCGCAGGTAACCGTTGCGGATTGGCGTCTCGTACTGGGCCAGCTCTTTGAGGTCAAAAACCGTTCCATCCAGGTCCAGCCAGGCGAAGGCCTGTCCTCCCAGAAAAAAGAGCGAGGGCGTTTGACGGTCGTTGCCCGGGCGGAATTGCAGGCTGGAGAAGTCGGCCCATGGCAGGGGCACGTTCTGTTCGACCCGCCACACGCCGGAGGAATCGCGTTGGCACACCTGCAGGGTGCGCGTCTCGGCATCCAGGAGAAACAACACCGGCGCCTGGCCCGGGGCGACCAACACGGTGGCGGCCGTCAGCCGCGCTTCCCGCGTGGCTGCATTGATCTGTTCCCTTACCTGAAACGACCAGGCCGTCGGGGTTCCGCCGCCGGGATGGGCCTGGAGTCGAACCACACGAATCAGATTCCGTTGGGCCAACAAAAGCTCCGGGGCACCGTCTGCGTCCAAATCCGCCTGGGCCAGCCAGGGATTCTCCAGCACGCCACCGGGAGGGGAGACCTCCAGTTCCTCGAACGAACCATCCTCCAGTTGGCGAAGGACCCGGATCCGTTCAAACGGAACCAGCACCATCAAATCCGCCCTGCCGTCTGCATCGGCATCGTGCCAAACCATGCGCGTGGGCTGGCCCTTGAAACTCTCCGAGAGCGGTCGGGACGCGGGGTCTGCGCCTGCGCGCAGCAGCCGGAGTGTCCGGCGCCCCTCTTGGTCCACCACGACGGCAAGTGTGACCGGGCCATTCGGCACGGCGCGGCCCAGGGCCATGGCCAGCGGACGCCCTTCGACGGGAAGCAGCACGGGAAAAGGAATGGTTCCCCGGGGTTCCACAGTGGCGACCCCCACGGCCTTTTCATCGGGGCTGAGCAGGAAACATTCGGGGCGACCGTCTTCGTCCCAGTCGCCCACGGCAATCTCGGTGATCCCCATCAGGCTGGGGAAAGCGCGGGGGGCGCCGAACTCCCCTGCCGGTTTTCCCCACCAGACCACCAGCCGACCGCTTTCGGGCTCGGCCGCCAGCACGTCCGGCCAACCATCCGCGTTGAGATCTGCCTGGGCGACGGCCCGGCGCGGCCGGTCGGTCGCCGGCAGGGGCAACACATGGAACTGGCCCTGCCGGAAGGGTCCGAGCGGCTCGGCGGGCCGGGCCTCGAATCGCGCCAAAACAGCGCGTCCACTGGCCTGTCCAATGGTCACGATGTGAACCGGCCCGTTGGAAAAGAGCACGTCCGCCCAATAGGCGCGAAAGGGCGGCCAGCGAAAGCCAAGTTCCGGACCCAGATGGCCCTCCGCCTGCTGGAGCCGGACCCGAATAGGAGTTGCGCTTTCCCAATGAACCAGCACCAGGTCCTGGCGCTGATCACCATTCAGGTCCAACAGCTGCAGCGCATACGCGGGCTGTCCCAGGGAAAGTCGCTCCGGATCGGCCAGCCGGCCCTCCGGCGTCTGCTTGAACCAATGAATCTGACGTTCTCCGAGCACCAGAGCGTCCGTGCGCCCATCGCCGTTCAGGTCGCCCGTGGCCAGCACATTCGGAGAAAACGGCACATCCGGCAGCGACCAACGCCGGGGCGAGCTCCATTGACGGGAACCTTCATTGTATTGAACGACCAACTCCTTCGGATCGCCAAAATACACCAGGTCCGGGCGACCGTCCTGATTGAGATCGGCCACTTCAAGCGCACTGATCCGCTTCTCCACGGCGAGCGAGGCGATTTCGAACCGGCTGTCCGGGGGCAGCTCATTGGGCTCGACCGGCTGCCGGTCCCGGCTTGCCGAAGGGACCGGATCCTTGCCGGTCCGATTGTAGAGGATCGTCAGGCGGGCCCGCGTGTTGTTGGCCAGCACCAGGTCATTCAGGCCGTCTCCATCCAGATCCGCGACGCGAAGATGCGCAATCGCCGGATCGATCGGGAAGAGTTCCGGACCCGTGAAACCGAAGGAGCCCCCTCGCGATGGTCCCAAGCCTGCCAGCCAGATCAGCAACCACAGGCAGCTTGCGCCGGACAGCGCAGCCCTGCCTCCACAGGCAGACAACGCCCGTCGCGTATTCTGCCCTGTCCATTGCTCCGGACCCACCGGAGTCAACCCGCCTGGCCATGGCCCTGTCATGGAGCGGCAAAGTAGCGGCTTCGAGGCCACGTGCAAGTTGGAGAAGGGTTCTGACGCCGCCCATGGGTTGTCCCGAATCGCGCGCACGGACCCGGGGACGCACCTTTTGGGGGCGCCGCAACCTCCCTCGGCCCGTCGGAACTGCTCCGAGCCGGCGGCCGCTGCCATGAAGGCGGGTTTGCGGATCCGGGAGGGGCGCCTGACCCTGCTTCCGCGCGGCCTTGGGTGTGCGCGCAGTGCGCCTTGAGCGGGATCTCCTTAAAGACGGGCTCCGTCGCGCAGCCTGCGCCCATGAGCGTCCGACCGGAGGTTCTGCAGCGGATCGTTTTTCGCATCGGAAAAACACGTCGCTGCTCGGCTGAAGTCCCGAGTCCGGTTGGACCGAGGCCCGCAGCATCCCGTGCTCCTCATCCTGTTCCGAGCGCCCGGCTTGGCGATGGCTTGTGACCGTTCGCGGCGCTGCCAAGAACCTCGTGCGCGCCCGACCCAGGGCCGGGCCGCTTCGTCGCCCACCGTCGGTTCGAGGATTGCCGTGTTGTGCATTGTCACGGATCGTCCCGCTCTCTAGATTGCCTGCCATGGGGATGTTGTTTCGGGAGGCAGAACCTGGCAGCCGGACCATCCCGGGCTTGTTGGCAAACATTTCGGGGCGCCAATGCATGACGCGGCCGGCCGGAAACCCGGGAGGGCAGGGGAGTTAGGGCCATGCACGACTCGACCTTCACCGAGCCGGCCCGCCAAGCCCGTTGGGTCACGGCCCGGGCCCCGGATGGAACCGAGGCGGACCTGCTGGAAGTTTCCATGGGTCCGCAGCATCCGTCCACGCACGGCGTCTTCCGCATGGACGTGGTGCTGGACGGCGAACGGGTCGTCAAACTCAAGCCCGTTTTTGGTTACCTGCATCGGAACCACGAAAAAATCGCCGAGCAGATCAGTTATCTCGGCTCCATGCCCTACACCGACCGGCTCGATTATTTTTGTTCCCTCACCAACAATTGGGCCTACGCCCTGGCCGTGGAGCGGCTCTGCGGCTTCACCGTCCCCGAACGGGCCGAGTACATCCGCGTGATTCTGGCCGAGCTGACCCGACTCCAGAACCACGCCTGTTTGGCGGGCTTTCTGCTCCAGGACATGGGGGCCACCGGCACCCCGCTCATGTACGCCTTCCGAGAACGCGAAAAGATTCTGGACCTGTTCGAGTCCCTCACCGGAGCCCGCATGATGTGCAATTACATGCGGTTCGGCGGCGTTCGATGCGATCTGCCGCCCGGCTGGGTGGAACAAGCCCGACGCGTGGTGGACAATTTCCCGCGATTCCTCGATGAATTCGAAGCCCTGCTGACGGAAAACGAGATCGTCATGGCCCGCACCCAGGGCGTGGGCGTTTTGCCCGCCGAACTGGCCATCAATGCCGGGGTCACGGGGCCCGTGCTCCGCGCCAGCGGTGTTCCCTACGATATCCGCAAGGTGGACCGCTACGGCATCTATGACCGGTTCGAGTTCCGCATTCCGTTGGGCGAGCACGGAGACGTGTACGACCGTTACATGGTCCGCGTCCTGGAAATGCGCGAGTCGGTGCGGATCCTGCAGCAGGCCCTGCGGGACCTGCCGCCGGGGCCAGTCCAGAATCCCCAGGTCAAACTCCGCGGTCTGCGGCCCAAGCCCGGCGAGGCCTATGCACGCATCGAGGCGCCCAAGGGAGAGCTGGGCTTCTATCTCATCAGCGACGGCGGGCCCAACCCCTATCGCTATCGCGTGCGCCCCCCGAGCTTTATCAATCTCACCGTTTTGGAGGACATGTGCCGTGGTCACCTGGTCGCGGACGTGGTCATCATCCTGGGCAGTATCGACATCGTGATGGGCGAAGTCGATCGCTGACCTCGGGCCGCGGAATCCTTTGCCGCCCTGGCAGGGCTTCTTTCCAATCATGAGCACCACTCCGGACCCCTTGAACGTGGCATTGATCGGTTGCGGCGCCATCGCGCTTCAGAATCATCTTCCCGGACTGGCCCTGTGTCCGAACGTGCGCCTGGCGGCGCTTTGCGACACGGATCCGGCTCGACTGGAAGCCGCGCGTCAGCAAACCGGCGCGCCGCAGGTGACCCGCGACTACCGCGAGTTGATTGAGCGCGACGACATCCATGCGGTCATCATTGCCACCCCCAACGTCACTCATGCCCCCATCGCCCTGGCCGCTGTTGCTCATGGCAAACACGTCCTTTGCGAAAAGCCCCTGGCCATGAATGCAGAAGAGGCTTGGACGATGGCACGCGCCGCGGAAAAAGCCGGTGTGCGCCACATGACGGCGTTCACGTACCGGTTCGTCCCCGCCATGCGATACCTGGCCCACTTGGTGCGGCGGGGCGACCTGGGCACGGTGTATCATTTTCGCGCCTGCCGATTGCAGGACTGGGGCCGACGCGGCCTGGGTTGGCGACAAGTCCGGGCCCTGGCCGGTACGGGTGAGCTGGGCGACATGCTGAGTCACCGGATCGATTTTGCCCATCTCCTCGTGGGACGGATCCGTCGCCTGGTCGCCCACTGGCGGCGATGGCACGAAGAACGCGGCGGTCAACCCAACGAGTTGGACGAATGGGTCGCGGTGCTGGCCGACTTCGAGAACGGGGCGACGGGCGTTTGGGAAAGCAGCAAGCTGGCGACGGGTCACAACGAGAGCTGGCGGGCACCGGACACCGTCGAGCTCAACGGCAGCGATGCCACCTTCCTTTACGAAACGCGCCAGTGGAATACCCTCCGCCTGGGTCGGCCCGGCGGCTCGCATCTGGAAACCCTCGAGGTACCCCGGGAGTTCTGGAAATGGCCCGGCTCGCCACGAGATCCTCTCCAGGGCGACCCCCTGGTTACGTTCCGCTACGATCAGATCTGGGAATTCGTGGACGCCATCCGCCAACAGCGCCCCTGCGCCGTCACGTTCCACGATGGCGCCCTCGTCCAAGAAGTCATGGACGCCGTTGTGCAATCGGCTGAATCCCGCCAGTGGGTCGAGCTGCCCCGGCCCGCCCACACCGGACCGGCTGCGCACCCGACCCCAGCCGCCGCTCCATGAGCCCTGCGCCCTCACCTTTTGAAGCGCGCCTGCCGTCAGCCCACAGAGGAAATCGCTCCATGCCTTCTTCCCGACCTTTCCGGAGAAACCGATGAGCACAAGTGAGATTCCCGACCCCCGCATGGATCAGCAACGATCGGCCGTGGTCACCGGCGGCGGCAGTGGCGTGGGCCGAGCAGTGGCCTTGGCCCTGGCACAACGCGGCTGGCGGGTTGCCATCGTGGGGCGCAGAGCGGAGGCCCTGGCTGAAACAGTCCGGCTGGCCACTCCGCACGAGGCACTGCTTTGGCCGCTGGTATGCGATGTCAGCGAGGCCCCGCAAGTGGAACAGATGGCACAGACCGTGTTGGCCCGCTGGCCGGATCTTGAGCTCCTGGTGAATGCCGCCGGCACCAACGTGCCCCGCCGCGCTCTGTTTCAGCTCTCCCTGGAAGACTACCGCGCCATTCTTGGGGCCAATCTCGACGGCGCCTTCTATTGTGTGCGGGCCTTCCTGCCGGCCATGCGACAGCAAGGGCGCGGCACCATCGTCAATGTCGTCTCGGACGCCGGCAAATGGGCCTCGGCGAAAGCCGGACCGGCGTATGTCATGAGCAAGTTCGGGCTCGCCGGCCTGACCCAGAGCATCAACGCCGAAGAACGCCAACACGGAATTCGTGCCTGCGCCATTTTCCCCGGGGACATCGACACGCCGTTGCTCGACAAGCGGCCCGAACCGCCGCCCGAATCTGCCCGGGCCCGAATGCTGCGCCCTGAAGATGTGGCTGCCTGCGTGCTCTTTTGCGCCGAGCAACCGCCTCACGTGATCATCGAGGAACTGCTCGTGCGCCCCCGTTGAGGTCGCGCAGTCCCGTGGCACCGGAGGCATGCCCTCTTGCCATCTGCGAGACGTCTTCCCGCCGCACCCCCGGGCTTTTCAAATCCCCGGGTAAATGGCGGCCAGGAGCAGCGTGACCAACAGGCCGGCAAAAGACATGGAGAAAGCCAAAACCGTCCATGTCCGCAACGTCTCGCGCTCCGTAAAGCCACTCAGCCGGCCAATTACCCAGAAACCGCTGTCGTTCATCCACGAGATTCCCAGCGCCCCAAACCCGACCGCCAAAAACAGGTACATCGGATGATACGGGAGCTCCGTCCCCTGACTCATCGCCGCCACCATCCCGGCGGTCGTCAGCATGGAGACGGTGGCCGAGCCCTGGGCGAATTTCAAAAGTACCGCCACGGCCCAGCCCAGCACCAGCAGGTTTGCTTCCCGGCCCACCGCCAGAGTCTGGACGGCTTCGCCCACTCCAGCGTGCTTGAGCATCGCGCCGAACGCGCCCCCCGCACAGGTGATCAACACGATCACACCAGCAGTTTCGAGCGCCTGACCCGTGAGCCGGCTCATCACCGCCCAGTTCCCTTGTGACTGCCGCCAGACCAGCCCCATGGCCAGCAGAGTCCCGATGCACAGGGCGACATTGCGGTGCCCCAGAAACTCCACCACCGGGCCCCAACCGCCCCGCGCTTCCGCCGGCACAAACGCGACCACGAACGATGCCGTCGAGATCAGCAACAACGGCAACAGCACGGGCGCAAGCGATGCGATCAGCGTGGGCAGCTCATGATCCGGTCGTTGTGCCAGCCGCTCCAGCTCCGCCAAACCCAGTCCGGGCGTCTCTCGCAGGGGCAGATCGTGGCGGCGGTTGAGCCAGCGCGCCACCTGCCAACCCACGGCCACCACTGGCACCGAAGTCAGCGTGCCCACGATCACCGACCAACCCAGGTCCACCTTCAGGATCTCTGCCATGGCCAGCGGCCCGGGGTGCGGCGCCACCAAGGAATGGGTCACCGCGCCCGCACAGCAAATGGCCATGACGTACAACGTATAATCCCGGCCGGTCCGCAGCCGGAGCGCCCGCGCCAGGGGAATCAGGAGCATGAAAAAGGTGTCGAAGAAAATCGGCAGACTGATCAGGAACCCCCCGCAGACCAGGGCCAAGCCCGCGCGCCGCTCACCAAAGACTCCCAGAAACCGGCGCACCACCTTGTCTGCTGCACCGCTTTCCAGGATGCAGGCCCCCAACACCGAGGCCAGCGCAATCACAATGCCGACCCGGCCGCACAGACTGCCCAGCTCCGTCGCCGCTACCTCCACAACTCGCAGTCCATGCGAGTCCGGCAGGTTTCCCGGCAGAACCGACAATCGCTCCGCCGGGGTGGCCCAGCCCGCCAGCCAGGCCACCCCCAACAACGCCAAAAACGGATGCACCCGCAAGCGACCGATCAGAAACACCAGCAACAGGACACAAACGCCCAGAATTGCCAGGGGCCTCACCGTCTCCGGCATCGTCATCAGGGACAGCAGCATACTCGGTCCACCCGTCGGGCCCGCAGCATACCGACCTTGGACCCCGCAGCAAACCATCAACGCATGCAAACACCGCTGCCGGTGCATTTGAGGTTTTGGACCCTCTCCGGCAAAGCTCAGAGCAAGATCGGGCGTCCCCGGGACGTGAAAGATTGAGGGGAAACGGCGTTCAGTGCGATCCTCGAATCCGGGGCCCGAAATGCGCCCTCCGCAGTCAAAGCATCGCGCAGGCCCATCTCCGTGCCCAGGGCGCATCCCATTCACCAGCCCCGAGCAACGCCCCGATTACACCGTCGCCCAAACCCACCGCGCCCTCAAAGGACACCACCCAATCAATCCCGATTGCGAGAGCCGGGGTAGCCACACCGAATCCCGCCCCTTCAGGACGGGGTGCAATGCGGACTTCGGTCACCCAGGGCATTGCCCATGGTTGGTGATTGACGCCCTGCTGGGGCAACCACAGGGCGCGCTCGAAGCGTAACGATTCACCCATTCTCGAGACTGTCCGGTTGCCCGAGGTGCTGCCTTGGGTCGGGATTCCCGCGCCCTGTTTGGGGCAAGCCCGCCGCACGCTGAAGGCGCGAAGCACTTTAGAGCCTTGGGTGTCATCGGCGGGAAATGGATTTCGAGGGGCCGCCCGGGAAGCTTGTGGCTTGCCCTGTTGGTGCAGCCCGGGTGTCCCGCCGCGGGAGATCTGCGGCCCGGCGCAATGCAGGTTTCTGACATCCGCAAAGCACGGCGGAATGTCGCGCAGCCCCGGCACAGGAAAGTCGGGGGCAAAGGACGTCTCCGTGAGATTCTCGAATGTGGCACTCGAAAACCGAATGCGCCCTGCCACTGTGCCGTCCGCCACGACCTGGGAAACCGACGGCTCCCGCCGGTGAGCTCCACGGCTTGGACTCCGGGCGCGCTCATCCAAAAGCCCGGGCGAAGGAATGTGCATTGCCTTGCCCGGTCGCCGATGGCAGCGTCGATCTCATGGAGCTGCCTCCGCACAAAACCAAAATCGTGGCCACAATCGGGCCGGCCTCCTCGGAACCCGCCGTGATGGAGGCGATGATCCGCGCAGGGATGAACGTGGCGCGCCTGAATTTCTCCCATGGCAGTTTCGAAGAAAAGGCCGTGCTCGTTCAGCGATTGCGCGCCGCCGCAGCCGCGGTGGGACGCCGGGTGGCGATTTTGGCCGACTTGCCGGGGCCGAAACTGCGCATCGGCCCGCTGGCCGAGGAGCCCATCGAGTTGATGGCGGGAGACCCGTTTTGTTTGACCACCGAGCCGCTGCCGGGCACCCGGGACTGCGTTTCGGTGGAATTCCCGGCGCTACCCCGGGTCGTGCGCCCCGGGCAGATGCTGTACCTGAACGACGGCCTGGTGCAAATCGAGGTGGAGCGGGTGGAACCCACGACCGTCCACGGCCGCGTCCGCGTCGGAGGCGAACTGCGCTCGCGCAAGGGACTCAACGTGCCTGGGGTGGACCTGGGCCTTTCAGCGTTCACCGAGCGGGATCGGACCTGCCTGCAGCAGGCATGGCAACTGGGCATCGAGATCGTGAGCCAGTCGTTTGTCCAGCGGGCCGCCGACGTTACCGCCGTCCGGGAGGCGGCCCGCGCATGGGGGTACCAACCCATGGTGATTGCCAAGATCGAACGCGGTCTGGCGCTGCAGCATCTCGACGAAATCCTGGCTGCGGCGGACGGGTTGATGATTGCCCGTGGCGACCTGGGCGTGGAGGTGCCGATCGAACGGATGGCTCTGGTGCAAAAGCAAATCATCCGTGCGGCCGTGCAGGCAGCCAAGCCTGTCATCACGGCCACGCAGATGCTGGAATCCATGGTGGCCAGCCGCCTGCCGACGCGCGCCGAAGCCACGGACGTGGCCAATGCGATTTTGGACGGTACGGATGCCGTTATGCTGTCGGCAGAGTCTGCCATCGGACGATTCCCGGTGGAAGCGGTGGCCATGCTGGCGCGCATTGCCCGCGCGGTGGAGCCGGAATGGGACCGGGTGGGCGGGCGCAAGATCGAGTGCCAGCGGCCCCCGGGGCAAAGCGCGGACCTGCGGGATGTGATTGCGCGGGTCGTGGTGGAGGCGTTCGCGTGCACGGAAGCGGCGGCGGTGTTGGTGCCCACCCTCAGCGGCGCCACGGCCCGGAGCGTGGCACGATTTCGACTTCCGGCGTGGGTGATCGCCGTCAGTCCCCACGAAGCGACCTGTCAACGCCTGCTGCTCAGTTACGGCGTGTGGCCCGAGTACGAGCCACAACGGCCGATGGATTGGAATGCGTACGCGCGGACCCGGGCACGGCGGTACGGATTGCAGGGCGGCCGGGTGCTGCTCACCGAGGGTCCCTCCCCGGAGAATCCACGGGCCAATCATCGCATGGAAATCATCGAACTGGGCCCGGACGTGCAAACCGTGCCTTGAGAGCGGGCCGGCGCATGTGTTGAAGAAAGCCCGTCAGCCCCGGCCCCGGGCACCGGCCATGCCTTCTGCGCGCTCCTTGCACACGTGACCCGTGGCAGAAGAGGCCGGTTTGGTTCGCCCGGGCGGCCGGAACAGACCTGCACCCGGGGGGGCCGAGCAGCGCCGAACCATCGCTTCGCCGAAGAAGATCGCGCCGTGCGGCGATCCAAACCCTTCAGCCCCGTGCCAGTTCCTGCCAGAGCCACACGCTCAGTTGCTGACCGCGGGCGAAGATTTCGAGATCGAATTTCTCGTTGGGCGAATGGGCGTTGTCATCGGGCAGGGCCAGGCCCAACAACAAGGTCTCCGCCCCAAGAACCTGTTTGAACTCGTTTACAATGGGGATCGACCCGCCCTCCCGAAGCAGCACCGGCTCGCGTCCGAATGCACGGCGCAACGCACGAAGCGCAGCGCGGGCATCGGGATGGCCCGGGTCGAGGCGATAAGCCGGACAACCATGGCCGGGTCGGAACTCCATGCGTACGGTGCGAGGACAGTGGCGGCGGAAAAAGGCTTCCACACGGCGCAAGATCTTTTCCGGCGTCTGGTGGGGGACCAGACGCATGGTGACCTTGGCCCGCGCCCAGGCCGGGATGATGGTTTTGCTGCCTTCGCCCTGGTAACCGCTCGTCAGGCCGTTGATCTCGAACGTCGGCCGGGCCATTCGTTGTTCGTTCGGACTGTAGCCCGACTCCCCATACAGCGCAGGCACACCGAGGAGCTTTTTATAGGCCGCGGCAGAAAACGGGAGCCGTTGAAGCTGTCGGCGCTCCCCGGCTGTAAGGGGCAGGACATCCTTGTAGAAGCCCGGGATGGCAACACGCCCCTTGGCGTCATGCACACGGGCCAGCAGCTGACACAGCGCCAGGGCGGGATTATGGACCGACCCGCCAAAGATCCCCGAATGCAGGTCCCGATTGGGGCCGTGCAACGTGATTTCAAAGGCCGCAATGCCGCGGAGCGCGTACGTGAGCGCAGGCAGGTCCCGGGCGGGCAAACCGGTATCTGAAACCACGACGGCATCGCACCGCAGCGCCCTGCGGTTCTTGCGCAGAAAGCTGCTCAGGGAACAGCTGCCCACTTCTTCTTCGCCCTCCAGCAAAAAGGTCAGGTCGCACGGCAGTTCGGTTCCCGTGCGAAGGTAGGCTTCGACGGCCTTGAGGTGCGCCCAATGCTGGCCCTTGTTGTCGCTGGCCCCGCGGCCATAAAGGGCTCCGTTCCGCACCGTGGCCTGGAACGGCGGCGTGGCCCAAAGCTCCAGGGGCTCGGGGGGCTGGACATCGTAGTGTCCGTACACCAGGAAATGACGGCGGCCACGACGGCGCGGGGTACGGGCCAGAACAATCGGATGCCCCTCCGTGGAATGGACCTGCGCCGCCAGCCCCAGACTCTGGCAGTGTCGTGCCAGCCACTCTGCACACGCCCGCATGTCCGCACGGTGTCGTGTCTGGGCGGACACGGACGGGAACCCCACGTACTCCATCAGTTCCCTCACGAAACGTGCCTGATGCCGGGCCAGGTAATCCAAGACTGTCTGCATGGGTCCGAGTATCCGGGAACCGGTGCTCATGCCAAGCACCGAGAAGCCAAACCGCACGTCGGGTGTGCATTCGGGTTTTGGAACTCCGGGGCCACGAATCCCGGGGAAAGGCCTCCTCCGCTCGGCGTTCCCCTGATGAGGCCCCCGGAACTCCACCGAGTTTTCAGTGGCGTCCATAACTTGAAATGCGCCGGCACCTCGGCCCCGGGATGCCGGAGCGTTCGCGAGTCGTCACTCCAAACGGGCGTCCAGACGAATTTGCTGGCCGGGCCGGAATCGCAGAAGACGCTCGCGGCTCCCGTTGCGCACGAAACATTCCGTGCCTCCGCGGCTTCGCACCACGGCACGCTGAAGAGCGCCGTTGGCCCACTCGAGGTCCAGTTCGAACCCGCCCCGGGCACGGAGACCGCGGACCGTGCCGTGGCTCCACACCCGGGGGAGGGCAGGCAGCAGGTCCAGGACAGGAACCTCCCGGCCGTCGGGCATGCGGTGGGCAAGGTGGCTCTGCAAGAGCATTTCGGCCACCCCGGCGGTGTAGCCAAAGTTGCCGTCGATTTGAAACGGCGGATGAGCGCTGAAAAGGTTCGGGTAAATCCCGCCGCCCCGGTCGTACTGCACCTCGGAATGCCCCACCACCCGGAACATGTTCTGGATCAGACGGTAGGCGCGATCCCCGTCGCGAAATCGCGCCCAGAGGCCGATCTTCCAGGCGAGCGACCAGCTGGTGCCCTCGTCTCCGCGCAGTTCCAGGGCGCGACGAGCGGCGGCAAACAATTCGGGTTGGGCCGGGGTGATGTGTCGTCCCGGATAGACCCCGACCAGGTGGGAGACATGCCGATGATGCGGGTCTTCTTCGGGAAAGTCATGGGCCCACTCCTGCAGTTGGCCCCGCGAGCCGATCTGCAACGGATGCAATCGGCGCAGGGCCTGTTCCAGTTGGAGGGCGAATTCAGCATCGGTGTTCAGGATTCGGGTCGCCCGAATGCAGTTCTGGAAATGCTCCCAGATGAGGGACAAATCCATGGTGGCGCCGATGCCCACGGCGGCCCGGCGGCCGTCTGGGAGTACGAACCGGAGCTCCGGCGAGGTGGAGGGAGCGGTGACAAGGCGACCTTGAGGATCCTCGACAAGCCAGTCCAGACAGAACTCGGCAGCGCCTTTCATCAGGGGCCAGGCGCGGCGCAAAAAGTTGGTGTCGAGTCCGAACGCAAAGTGTTCCCACAGATGAGTGGCCAGCCAGGGTCCGCTCATGCACCAGTTGGCCCAGACCGGATCGCCAGCACCGTAATTGCCGACCGGCGCGGTCTGGCACCAAAGGTCCGCGTTGTGATGCGCGCACCAGCCGCGCAAGCCGTAGTTGACCCGGGCGGTTTCCTGGCCGTGACGGGCCAGGTGCTCGATCAGTCGAAAGAGCGGCTCGTGACACTCGGCCAGGTTGGCGGGTTCGGCCGGCCAGTAGTTCATCTCCGTGTTGATGTTGAGCGTCCAGTTGGCGCTCCAGGGCGGACGCACGGATTCGTTCCAAATCCCCTGCAAATTGGCCGGCCAGCCCCCGGGGCGCGAACTGGCGATCAACAGATAACGACCAAACTGAAACAGCAGGACCGGCAACTCCGGATCCTCGCCGCCACGCATGAAGCGCAAGAGCCGTTGATCGGTCGGAAGATGCTGCACCGCCGGATTGCGCCCCAGGTTCAGGTGGACCCGCCGGAACAGCGCCTGATGGTCCGCAGTGTGACGACGCAGTAGCTGCCGGTAGCTCCGATCCCGGACGGAACGCAAGGGCTTCATCACCTCGACGTGGGGGTCCCGTCCCTCGCGCCCCGGCGATTTGTCGGGCCCGTTGAAGCTTGTCGCAGCCGAGATCAGCAGGGTCGCCGCGTTGGCGTTGCTCACTGTGATACTTCCGGGCCCGGGCAAGATCCGCCCACCCTCGGCGCGGCACTCGACGCGGAACTCAAAGGTCATGCCTTCCGGGTTCGGTCCCTCGTCATAAACGATCGGACGTTCGGAGCGCAGATAGTTGGGATCCACATGGGAAGGGGCCCGGCCCCGCACGACGAGCGCATGCGGTTCCTCCACCACTGCTTCGTGCCGCAACGGCGAGTCCGCCTTGACTGTGAAGTGAAGCTGGCCGGGCCGATCCGCCGTAACGCGAACCACGATGACCTGATCGGGAAAACTGCTGAAAACCTCGCGCGTGAAGGTCACCCCGCCTGCACGGTATTGCACCGTGGCCACGGCCCGATCCAGGTCCAAAGCCCGGCGATAACCGTTCGTCTCGTACTCGCCATGCGGAAACTCCAGCCAGAGATTGCCCAGCGGCTGATAGGATTGGTTATAGGGGCCCTGCATTTTGCGACACAGGGCCGTGGCGCGGACGAAATCCCCGGCGAACAAAGCCTCGCGCACTTGTGGAAGGACCTCGCGCGCAGCGGGATTGTTCCAGTCGCGCGGTCCACCGGACCAGAGGGTGGCTTCGTTCATTTGGAGGCGTTCGCGCGGTACGCCCCCGAACACCATGGTGCCGAGTCGCCCGTTGCCCACGGGGAGGGCATCCGTCCAGCGCACCGCGGGCCGGTCATACCACAACTCGAGCCCGGACAGGGTCGTGGCCAAGGCGGGGAGGGCGACCACCCAGACAGCGACGAAGCAGTGGCAGAGAGTCCGCATGTCTGGGAAATAGTGCGGCCGGGCCCGGGTTGTCGAGACCTTCTGGTCCGGTGAGATGGCGCGGGGGCTCCTCGGGCAGGTGTCCCCCGCATTAAAGAAACGCGACGTGAGAGGCAGGAGCAGCCTGGCGATCGCTTTCGAGCGAAAGCCTTGCCTCTGGCCGATACCGAGAAGCTGGCCGGAAGCCGAACCCCGATGGCCCGGCGCAGATCCGTGCCCGGAAATGGCGCCCCCCAGAGTGATCGAGTCGGTCCCTCCGGCATGCAACGCGAACGGCGGCTAGAGCTTCCATCGCCGAGCGCCCGACGGCTCCCGTTTAGCGGAAAACGTGCTGGGCAAACCAGTACAGGTTGCTCTTCCATTCCCCGGCATCGTGGCCGTGGTTGTCCACGTGCCAAACATGGGGAATGTCGTGCTGCTTGAGATGGGCGTGCAACTGCTGGCTGATGCGCAGCAGACCGTCCTTGTTGCCGCAACCCAGCCAGAGCAGCTTCAGCCGGCCCCGGACCGCTGCCGGCTCCGGGATCAGCTCCGCTGGCGGCTTCGTGTTGGGCGCCGGGGCAAAGGCACCCACCCAGGCAAACACGTCCAGATGGGCCAACCCGAAATTCAGCGCCTGACCTCCGCCCATGGAAAGCCCGGCCAACGCGCGGTGTTCCCGATCCGCCCGGACCGGATAGCGCGCCTCAATGGCCGGGATGACGTCCTCCAGCAGGTCGCGCTCGAAACGTGCGAACGCCGGCGCGTGCTGAAAAACATTTCCCTCCGCCCGATCGTTCGGTTGGGCGCGGCCATTGGGCATCACCACGATCATCGGCACGGCTTTCCCTTCGCGGATCAGGTTGTCGAGGATGGTGGACGCGTTGGCCAGCCGTTCCCACTCCGTTTCATCGCCTCCGATGCCGTGGAGCAAATAGAGCACGGGATACCGTTGGGTCGGAGAAAAGTTGGGGGGAAGGTAAACCTGGAGGCGCCGGCGCGTGCCCACGGTTTTGGAATCGTATTCCATGAACTCCAAACGCCCCCGAGGCTCCCCCGGGCGCGCCTGATCGAAGCCGGCCGGCGGATCGGGGAAAGCAGGTTTGTCGTCCGACTGCAGGGTGATGGGGGCGGCCCCGGGCCGGCGCGGCCCGGTCGCGCCGGGAGACGAAGGTGCCGTGACCCGCGACTCAGTGTTGGACTGAGCAGGGACTTTCGAAGCGCACAGCATGCACCCGCATCCCGCAAGAACCACGAGGAGAAGTCGGCGCCACAGCCCGCAACCAAAAACGCTGGAAGGGTTCGCTGGATCGGCTCCGCAGCAACGGACCATGGGACGTCCACGGGCGCTCCGGTGATACAAGGCACTCGTCATGCGCTTCTCATACCGTGGCCGGGGTGCAATGCCAACGAAAGATTCCCTTCCGCACACGGGTCTGTTGCCTGCGGTTCAGCCCGGCCGGAGAACGCCCTGCGGGTCCGCGGACGTTGCTCCGACCGGAACATCCCGGGTTCCCGGAGTTTACCGCGAATAGGTCGCCTGCAGCCCGAGCGGGATTCCCAGCGCCCACCAGAGCAGAAGCAGGAGGCTCCACAGCGTAAGAAAAACGATCGAGTACGGGGCCATGGTCGTGAGCAAGGTCCCGGCCCCGGCGGAGCGGCAATAACGCTGGCAACAAACCAAGATGAGCGGAAAATAGGGCAGCAACGGCGTGACGATGTTGGTGCTGGAGTCGCCGATGCGATAGGCCGCCTGCGTCAATTCGGGGGAGAGGCCCAGCTCCATGAGCATCGGCACGAAAATGGGGCCGAGCAACGCCCACTTCGCCGAGGCGGATCCCACCAGAAGATTGACTCCTGCCGACAGCAGAATGATGCCGACCACGGTCACGGCCGCCGGCAGGCCAATTGCCTGGAGCCAGGTCGCCCCCTTGATAGCCGTGAGGGCTCCCAGGTTCGATTCGCGAAAGGCCCAGGTGAATTGCGCAGCACAAAACGCCATCACCAGGTAATAGCCCATTGTGTTCATGACCCGGGCAGTGCCGTGAATCACATCCCGGTGGTTCCGAAGGGTGCCGGCGACATAGCCAAAGACCAGGCCGGGGATGAAGAAAAAGAGGGCGATGAGCGGAACCAGGGCCTCCATCAGCGGCGCGCCGTGCGAGGTCAACCGACCATCGGGAGCGCGCAGGGGCGAGGCCGTCGGGGCAGCTGCCAGTGCCAGGCCCCCCAGCAAGGCCACCACGGCGACCAGCGCCATCCAGAAGGCCCGCCGTTCCCGCGGGCTGACCCTTTCCAGGCGCAACTCACCGGCCATTTCACCGTCGACCGAAATCCGGCGCAGCCGGGGCTCCAGGACGCGGTCGGTCAGAACCCAAATGGCCAAGATAATGAAGAGCGACGAGGCACTCATGAAATACCAGTTGCACAACGGGTTGACGGTGCGCTCGGGCTCCAGAATCTGGGCAGCCGCCTGGGTGAAACCCTGCAGCAGCGGATCCAGGCTCGACGGAAGAAACGTGGCACTGAATCCGCCGGAGACACCCGCAAAGGCTGCGGCAATGCCCGCCAGCGGATGCCGACCCGCCGCCGCGAACATGGCTCCCCCGAGCGGAATCACCATTACATAACCCACGTCCCCGGCCGAATGACTGAGAACGGCCACCAGCGCCAGCATGGGAGTCAGCGCCCACCGCGGCGTGATTTGCAGCAGAGATCGCATCGCGACACGAACGAATCCCGAATGTTCTGCCACGCCCACCCCGAGCATGGCCACCAGCACCACCCCCAGGGGCGGAAACTCCGTGAAGTTTTTCACGATCCGGGTGAGGAACTGCGTCATCCGCTCGCCCGTCAACAGGTTTTGCACCCGGATGGGTTGGGCGGAAACGACTTCTCCCGCCGCGTTGCGAACCACCGTGCGCGGATCCGTCTCCGTGAACGGGACCGTAGCCAGCCAGGCCGAAAGCAGCCACGTGCACCCCAGCGCCAGCACAAAAATCAAAGCCGGATCCGGCAGTTTGTTGCCCCAGCGCTCCAAGAGATCCAGAAACCGCTGACTGAGTGAGGCGGGAGGAGGCGGTGACTGGGTGAGGTCCGGGTTTGCGTTCATACCAGGTCCTGCATGTGCCGCGGGCGCCGGCCGAGGGTCAAGCCGGGACCGCGGTTGCCCCGCATCGAGCCATTCCCCAAGAACGTCACCCGCGCGGGCAACCGGGGGCGGCCCGACACCGGGGGCACTTCCAGCGACCTGCCTGCATGTGTTGCCCGGGGAGCGACGGCACGCGGCATCGCTGGCGGAAGGGCTGCGTCAGCGCGGGGAGATGCGATTGGCGGATCCGCTCTCATTGTGGAAAACAGCCGGCCGGCCGCGAGCTTGCACCGAGGCATCCCCTCGGCAGGTCGCCCGGCTCCGGCCTTGGAAAGCGCAAATGGAAAGCCCATGCCTAGTGGGTGCGATCCTGTCGGAGTGCGGCCAGCCAGCCGAGCAATCGGTTCACTCCCCGGGCCACCGGTCGCAGCGGAAGCCAACGACTTGTCCGGGACGATCGCAGAACGATGGCATGGGCCGGACAGAATTCATGACAGCAGTAACAACGGATGCAGCGTCGGTCGTCCAGCTGGTGGGACGGACACGCTCGAGGATGGATGGCCGAGGGGCGGACCGGACAACGTTCCTCGCAAATGCCGCATCGGGTGCAACGTCCGGGGAGAATGACGGGCCGAAGCGTCCACTGGCGGCGCAACCCGCGCAGAAGTGCAGGCGGCAACGGCAGCAGGCGCAAGACCTCGGCCGGCTGCGGCGGCGGCTGAAAGTCGGACACACGCAGTGTCCGCCAGTCGGGTCCGACAAGGCGAAGCCGCTGCAAATCCGTTTCGCCGACTCCCTGTTCGTGGGCTGCGCGGCACGAGGGAACCTGGGCGGGGCTCAAACCGATCAGATGGCAGGCCACCGCGTCCACGGCGACAAAGTCGGTCCCGGCCAGTAAAACGCCCAAAGGACGGGGATGACCTGCACTGGGCCCCGGCCCTTCCATGGCGACCACCGCGTCCATGATCGCCAGGCAGGGCCGAATGGCCCGGTGAATGTCCAAGAGCAACGCTGCCAGCCATTTCCGTTCCTGGAGCCGGAAATGCCACTCGCTCTTGAGAAGGCCGGGAACGCAGCCGAATTGATTCTTCAGCGCGCCCGTCAGGATCATTTGGGAGTGGGTTTTGAGTTTGGGCAGGGAGATCACCACGTCCACTTGCGAAAGCGTCCGGGCCAGCACAAGGCGGGGGAAAATGCCATGGCCCGGCACCTCGAACTCCCCCGGCTCCTCGAGCTCCAGCAACGGTGCGCCAGTCTCGGCGACGACATCGAGCATGCCTGTGACGCCAGCCACCTGAGAAAGCCTGCCCACCGCCGGGCTGTCGCCGATGTAGGGCCGGCCACCGGCTTCACGCACCAGGATGGCCGCCGCACGCACGATCGAAGGATGAGTGGTGACGGCCTGATCAGCCGGGAAGGGCCCCAAAAGGTTCGGCTTGAGCAACACTTTCTGGCCCGGCTTGACAAACGTGGCCATGCCGCCGAACGGCTCCAGGCAGGTCCGCATGGCCTGCAAGACGGCCATTGGCTCATAAGTTGCGAGCTTTGTAAGGCTCACCAGGGCAGTCGGGCCGGCTGTCATGGCCAATCCCAGCTTTGCCGACTTTCGGTTCTTGGGCAATTGTCATTGTGATCGGGACGGGCGGAACGGCGGTCGGAAGCGCTGACAGGAGCATCCATGGCGTTGCATCCGCGGGCGCGCCGCAGCAGATCCGTCAATGCACCCTGCGGTAGCCGCGGTACCAAGCGCCTGAAGAAACGCAAGATGACGGGAATGCAAAACCCATGGCAAGAAGGGTGGGACTCCGGTCCCGGGGGGGCCGGTGCCCGGGCACCGCGAGAGCTTCAAACCACTGCTCTGGGGCGATGCGGCCGGCCCTTGGAACGCATCATTTCCGGTGGGCAGACCGGAGTCGACCGGGCCGCTCTCGACGTTGCCCTTCGCCTGGGAATTCCCCACGGAGGCTGGTGCCCACGGGGACGATGGGCCGAGGACGGCCGCATTCCCGACGTGTATCAGTTGCGCGAAACTCCCAGCGACGCCTGCGAACAACGCACGGAATGGAACGTGCGCGACGCGGATGCCACCGTGATTTTCAGCATCTCTTCGGAGTTGACCGGCGGGTCGGCTTATACGCGTCAGGCGGCCGAACGCATGGGCAAGCCCTGGCTGCATCTGGCGCGGGCCACTTGTCCCGAGCAGGAGGCGGCCCGGCTGTTGCGCGACTTCTTGCATACTCTCCGGGTCCGGGTCCTGAACGTGGCGGGGCCCCGCGCCAGCACGGAACCCGAAGCCGCCCTCTACGCGGCGCGCGTGCTCGAGTGGGCCCTCGGCGATCTCCCGTCGGAAACCAACGGAGGCTGGCCCGCGGACGCCTCCGGCCGGCCCCTGAGCGGACCTTGAGCGCCGCCGAGAAAACTGTGCGCCGCTCATGTGCCCTCTCCGTCACGAAACCAGCACCAGGCCGATGACGCTCGCTACAGCGATGATGCTGCCGATCAACGATCGGGTCGTGGGCCGGTCTCCTTCCAGCCACCAGGCCAACGGAATGATGGTCAACGGCGTGAGACTCACGACCGAAAGGACAATCCCTGCGGGCAATTGAGACAGCGCCCATTGATAACAACTTACGCCCAGCACCAAGCCGGAAACCGCGTTTCCGAGAATCCATGGGGCTGCCCGGCGCCGTCGCGCGGCGGGATCGCCAGGCTGGCCGGTGCCGGTGGACGTTGCGAAGATTGCCCGTTTCCCCCAGTACCAGGCCAGGGCCACGACACCATATCCGCCCAACACCCGTTCGAATGCAGCCGTCGCCCCATCCGGAACGGCGCTTCCCGCCGCTGCGATGCCGTAAGCGACCCGGCTGAGCACCGCCCCGACCGCGCCGGCCACGGCGGAGGCCAACGCCCAGCTCACGCCGGCCATCCAACCAGAATCAGCCCCACGTCCGTGACCCGGCGACAGGGCCAGAGCAACCCCGCCCAGCGTACAAAGCCCGCACACGATTTGGTCCCAGCGCAGCGTTGTTTCCAGCCACACCCACTCGAGCACTGCCGCAGCAGGCGGCGTGAAACAGGTCACCAGCAGTATGGTCAGCCGGGGCCCCAATCGCGGCAGCGCCTGAAACAACGCGGTATCGCCGAGGCCAATCCCGACCAGGCCGCTCAGCGCAAACCACGGCCAACCATCATTCTCGAGGCCGCGCCCCCGGGGCAGGACCCAGAGCCCGAGCAGCACCAGCGCCACCGTCAGCCTCCAGAAATTTGCCTCCGTCCCGCCCAGCAGACGGCTGGAACGGGCGGCGAACACAGCAGACGCTGCCCAGCAAATGGTGGTGAGGCACGCGGCCAACACGGGGTCCAGTTTTGCGAATTGGCGCGCAAAAGCACAATCCGCGAGCTCCGCACGCACGTCACTGCCCCGAGCCGCGGGGTTTTGCGAAGTCCGCCGGCGAAACGGGGGACCCACTTGAGGTTTATCCTCCCCTTGGCTGGACGGAAGATCCGGCGTCGTCGGCCCGGGGAACCCGAGGTGCGGCGTCGTCTCTTCGGGCTTCCCGAATCCGGGGCTCGATCACGATCTGTCGCCCGTTCGGGGGTCTTCGGTTTGAGCATTGACAGGCGGGCGCGGCTGGCGTTTGGTGGCACGGAATGCATGCCGAGAAGATTGGGAACGGTGTCCGAAAACCGGTGCTGCTGCTCGGGCTGCTGCTGGGCTGCATCCTGAATGTCGGCTGTGTGGCCCTCTTGGTGGGCGGCGCCGCGGCGGCAGGCGCAGGCACGGTGGCGTACGTGCGCGGCGAGTTGCGCTCCACCCTGGACGCGCCCTACGAGCGTGTCTGGTCGGCGACTCAGCGTGCCCTGGCCGACCTGGAGATGCCGGTCACGGCGCAGGAGAAGGACGGGTTGACCGGCCAGATTACGGCACGTGCGACCGGCGACAGGAACATCACCGTGCGGCTGCGCAAAGTGACCGGCACGGCCACCGAGGTCCGCATCCGCGTGGGAACCTGGGGCGACGAGGCCGTGTCGCGCCAGATCCTCGAGCAAATCCAGCGCCGTCTCTGAGTCCCGCGTGGGAGGCCGACTGGGGCCCCGAAATCAGCCGGGGCGGAGGCCGGAATCCCGCGTTCAGAGGGCCTCGGGATGCGTGAGCAGCTCCGCCACCCGGGTCAGCAGGCGTCCCGCCGCGCCGCCGTCGAGCACGCGATGATCAAAGCTGAGCGTCAGATTGGCCTCCCAAACCGGGACAAACTGCTGTTTGGAATGACTCCAATGCGGCACACGCCGGCCCGCGCCCACGCCCAGGACCAGCGTCTGTTCCGGCAGCGGGATCGGCGTGGCCCAGGTAAGACCGAAGGTGCCAAAGTTCGTGACCGTGGCAATGCTGCCGCCGGAAGCCTCCACGGGCAGACGTCGTTGCCGGGCCAGCCCCAGTAATTCCTCATACGGCGCGATGAGGTCGCGCAACCGGCGCTGGTCCACCTGACGCAGCACCGGCACCAGCACGCCGTCTTCCACCTCGACCGCCCAGCCAATGTCGATGGACCGCGGATGCACGATTTTGTTGCCGATGAGGCGACCGGCAGGGGCACTGTTTTCCGCCAGCGCCAGGGCCAGCGCACGAATGGCATACAGCGTCGGGCTCACTTTCAGCCCGCTGGTGCGGCGATGGGCCAAAATGGCGTCCAACCGGAACGGCAGGCCGACCGTCGCCAGCGGCCGGGTCCAGCTCCGGCGCATGGCGTCGGCCACGCTCACCCGCATGGGGGAGGCCGGCGTGATGCGGTGTTGTTCGAGACTTGCAAGAAAGCGCTCGAAGTCCTGAATGGTCACGCGTCCTCCGGCACCACTCCCGGCCACGCCGGCCAGGTCCGCGGCATGCAGCCCCAACTCCGCCATGCGCGCCTTCATTCGTGGGGACATGTAGCTGGCCCCGGTGGCATTCGCGGGCACGGGCAGGCCGCGGACGGTGGGCTGAACCCGATCGGTGGCCGTTGGGGCCGCGGCCGTGGCGGTGGGTGTCACGGGCGGCGCCGCCACCGCAGAGGCAGACTGGCCGCCGTCAAGGCCGGCACGGGCGGCATCCTCCGGTGTCGCGGCAATGTACCCCAGCACCGCACCGACCGGGTAGCTCTCTCCCACCCTGGCCAGGAACCGTTGGAGGACACCGCGACACGGCGCCGTCACGTTCATGGCGGCCTTGTTGGTTTCCACCTCGATGATGTCCTGATCCGCTTCCACCATGTCGCCCTCGCGTACCAGGAAATGGACGATCATGGCTTCGGCGATGGACTCGCCCAACTGCGGCATGATGATCGGGATTTCCGGCATGGCAGTCTTACAAACGGAGGAGCTGGCGTGCCGCGGCCGCAATCGTGCGCGCGGTGGGACGGTGCGCCGTCCACAAATTTGGATGATACGGAATGGGGGTGTCCCGGGCGTTGAGGCGTTGCGGAGGCGCATCGAGCAGCGAGAGCCCCTCGCTGGCAACGCGTGCGATGACCTCGGCCGTGACGCCGCCCCAGGGCCACGCCTCGCCCACGCAAAGCAACCGCCCGGTGCGGGCGACCGAGGCCATGACCGTGTCGGTGTCCAACGGCTTGACACAACGCAAATCCACCACTTCCAGCTCCCAACCCTCCGCCTGCAACTCCTCCGCAGCGGCCAGGGCCTCGTGCACCATCGCACTGTAGGCCACCACCGTGAGATCCCGGCCCTCCCGGGCAATGCGGGCCTTGCCCAGTGGCAGGGCCTCCGTGGGCAGCCGCTCCGCCTTGAGGTGGTAGTAAAGAAACTTGTGCTCGCAAAAAATCACCGGGTCGTCCACGGCGACCGCCTCCAGCAACATGCTGTACGCGTCCTCCACCGTGGCAGGCGTGACCACGACCAGACCCGGGAAGTGAGCGTAGATGGCCTCCAAACTCTGGCTGTGGAAGGGACCACTACCGGATGTGCCGCCACTGGGCAACCGAATGACGATGGGGCAGGGGACCCCGGTCCGCCAGTACAGCGTGGCGGCCTGGTTGACGATCTGGTTGAACGCCACGCTGGAAAAATCCGCAAACTGGATCTCCACGATCGGTCGCAGGCCCTCGATGGCGGCCCCCACCGCAAAGCCCACGATGGCGTCCTCGCTGATCGGAGCATCGATGACGCGACCCGGAAACTCTCTGGCCAGGTGCTTGGTGGCCTTGAACGCCCCGCCAAAGGCACCAACGTCCTGACCGTAGATGAACACGCGCGGGTCCTCGGCCAGCGCCCGGGCCTGGGCTTCGCGAATGGCTTCCAGGTAGGTGATGCTCATGCGAGCGTGGGCAAGGGAACGACGGCGGACGGCGCTTCCAAACCCCCGGCCGCGTCCACCAAATGCGGCGTGGCCAGAGCCCGCCAATCTTCGCGATACGGATCCGGGGCCGGCTCCTGTTGCACGCGCGCCACGGTGCGTTCGACCGTTTCCTGCACTTCGGATTTCCAGGCGGCCAGTTCCTCCGCCGTGACCATGCCCGCCTGCAACAGTTGCTCTTCTGCCGTCGGAAGACAGTCGCGGCCAAAAGGCATCTCGCGCAAACGCGGATCCATGTAAGTGGCGTCATCGTGTTCGCCGTGACCCGCCAGTCGCAGCAGCTGTGCCACCACCATCTGCGGCCCGCCGCCACTGCGGGCCCTCTCCACCGCGCGCCCGAGGCATTTCAGACAGGCCATAAGGTCTGTGCCATCCACTCGATGGGCTTCGATGCCGTACCCCACCGCTTTGTCGGCCAGATCCTTGCAGGCAAACTGACGGGTGGTGGGGGTGGAGTAGGCGTATTGGTTGTTCGCAATCACCAGCACCAAGGGCAGGCGCTCGACTGCAGCCTGATTGAGACCTTCATGGAACGCCCCCGTCGAGGTGCCGCCCTCGCCCAGACTGGCCAGCCCCACCACGCCCGACTGGCCCTGGTAGCGACGCGCGAACAACGCGCCGTTCACCACCGAAATCATCGCTCCCAGATGACTGATCATCGCAAGATATCCCTGCCGCGGATAGCCCCGGTGGACGTTGCCGTCGCGACCCCGCATGGGGCCCAGCCGCGAGCCCAAATAGGTCCGAAACAGGTCGATCAGGGGCTCGCCGAAGGCCAACCGCCCGGCTGCATCACGGATCAGGGGCGCATAGATGTCGCCCTTGCGCAGCGCCAGTGCGCCGGCCACGCTCAACGCCTCTTGGCCGCGTCCCAAAAACACGCCACCGTGGATCTTGCCGGCCCGGTACAGGCTGGCCAGTTTGTCCTCCGCTACGCGGGCCAGCAACATGAAGCGATACGCCCGGCGACAAAGGTCCCGAAACGATCCGCTACCCAGCGCGGACTCCGCGCTGCACGTTTCTTGTAGCATGCGCTCATCGTAGCCACTGCGGGTGGGTCGGGGCAATTCTTCTTTGGCCGGTAGGACGAATGTGCCTGCCGCGGCGGGACCCGGACCGTGCCGCGGCAAGCACGGTCAGCCTCTGGAATTGGCCCCGGGGCGAATGCTTCCCGACCACCATGGCCAGCGTCGAACCGTGCCCTGCCGCAGGCCATCCCCACGTGTCCCCGAGGAGGATCCGGCTGGCCGAGCAGAGCGGCCATCCTGAAGATCCGGCGGCTCCAATCGGAACATTTGGCAATGGCAACGGCTCGCATTACTTTTGCGCCATGTCTGGTAAACTGGCTTCACATCGGACAGAGTGCACCACGCGCCCGGCAGAGAGACTGCGCGCCCACGGGCCACAGGACCTGTGCGACAAGCAGAGCGAACGGGACCACCGCGAGCTGCGCATCGACAAAGTGGGCGTGCGAGGGCTGCGTTTTCCCATCGAGGTGCGGGACAAGGCCCATGCCCGACAACACACCGTGGCGACCATCGGCATGTTTGTGGACCTGCCCAAGGAGTTCAAGGGCACCCACATGAGCCGGTTCCTGGAGGTGCTCAACGCCCACGGCAATGTCGTCCATGTGGAAAACATCCCGGACATCCTGTACGCCATGCAGAAGAAATTCCACGCCGCCACCTCGCACCTGGAGATGGAATTCCCTTATTTCATGACCAAACACGCCCCCGTCTCCAAATTGCCCAGCCTCATGGACTACACCGCGCGCTTCGACGCAGCTGCCTGCGGTCCGGAGATCGACTTTGTCCTGACCGTGAAGGCCAATGTGACCACCCTCTGCCCCTGTTCCAAGGCCATCAGCAGCCGCGGCGCACACAACCAGCGCGGCACCGTCACCGTCGCCGTCCGGTTCCGCAAATCCGTTTGGATCGAGGATCTCATCGAAATCATCGAGAGCTCTGCCAGCTGCGACCTTTACGCCCTGTTGAAGCGGCAGGACGAGAAATACGTCACCGAACGGGCCTACGACAACCCGGTCTTTGTGGAAGATCTGGTGCGGAATGTCGCCCTGCGCCTCAACGCGCATCCGGACATCACCTGGTTCCGCGTCGAAGCCGAAAACCACGAGAGCATTCACAACCACAACGCCTACGCCTGCCTGGAGCGAACCTGCAAGCGCCCCTGACATTCCGCACCGAAGGCGCCCTGGAGTGCGGGGGGAGGGCCGGACCTGGATCCAGACTCCGCCCGAACCGTACCCGCCGACGGAAGTCAGCGGAAGGCCCGCCCAATCAAAACCCGCCATGGCCAGCGGCTGAGGAAAGTCCGCGGGAACGTACCGCAGAAACGGTCCGCCACCTCGCAGCGGCGACCCGCCGGGGGCGCAACACTCTTGCGCCACGGACAACGCGCCGCTACGGCGGCGGCAAGTCACCCCCAAAGCGCTCTCGTATCCGCCGGCCCGCTCAAAATGGATACAACAGATCCCAACGGCGCGGAATCACATCACTGTTCCAACCGGCTATTCGAGCCTCTCTCTGCCGGTCGACCCTGATCAGAGAGCGATGTTGCGGGGCCGTGGCTCTCCGAAGGTTTGGAATCTCACTCTTCCACTGCGCCGGGGGAGATCCCCGGCTTTCCGTCAGATGAACCCGCTGCGGCAAAAGCCCGGGAGGATGCGTCTCTGCCGTGCAATGCTCAAGGAGCCAACGGCGGGATTTCCACCCATGCCCGCCGCTGCCAGGACTCAATGCCCTTTTCCGCCAGTTGCACGCCTTTGGCGCCCTCCAACAGGTTCCACGGGAACGGCTCGTCCCACACCACGTGGCGCAAGAACAGCTCCCACTGCACCTTGAAGGCGTTGTCGTAGGCCTCGTAATCAGGCACCCGCAGCCAGTGCTCGTAAAAGTTGATGGGGTTGGGCAAATCCGGATTCCACACGGGTCGCGGTGTCGCATGCGCCGGCTGGATCCAGCAGTCCCGCAGCCCGGCCACGGCAGAGCCCCGGGTCCCGTCCACCTGGATCGTCAACAAATCGTCCCGCCGAACGCGCACGCACCAGGAGGAGTTGAAATGGGCAATGATCCCGTTGGCCAGTTCGAACGTGGCATAGGCGGCGTCGTCCGCCGTGCATGTGTAGGGCCGACCTCGTTCGTCCCAACGCTGCTTGATGTGCGTGGCCCCCAGACACGAGACGGCCTTGACCGGTCCGAACAGGTTGTCCAGGACGTAGCGCCAGTGGCAGAGCATGTCCACAATGATGCCGCCATCCTCTTCTTTCCGGTAATTCCACGAGGGGCGCTGGGCCGGGATGTGCTCGCCATCGAACACCCAGTAGCCGAATTCTCCGCGCACGGCCAGGATTTCGCCAAAAAAGCCGGACTCCACCAGCGTCTTGAGCTTGCGCAACCCCGGCAGCCACAGCTTGTCCTGCACGACGCCGTGTTTGACGCCGGCCTGCTTGGCCCGCAGGTAAAGATCGTACGCCACCGCGGCGGTCGTGGCGGTCGGTTTTTCGCAGTACACATGCTTGCCCGCGGCAAGGGCCTTTTGGACCGCCGGAGCCCGCAGGCCGGTCGTTTGCGCATCAAAGTAGATCGCATTCGCCGGGTCCGAGAGGGCGCTGTCCAGGTCCGTCGTCCACCGAACTCCCTCTCCCATGGCCGCCAGACGCTCCAGCTTGGCCGCATTCCGTCCCACCAAGAGGGGCCGGGGGATAATGACTTCGTCATCGCCCCGACGCACGCCCCCTTGCTTCAGGATGGCCAAAATGGACCGGATATAGTGTTGGTTAGTGCCCATCCGGCCCGTGACGCCGTTCATGATGATGCCAATCGTGTGGGTTTTCATGGTGGAGTGATCTGCGGACGGGATTCGGGCCGGCCCGCATTCACCGGGGCGTCGGCAAGCAGAGCAGGCCAGTCCTCTGCGCCGCTCCCGATGAGCGGACGCTCAACTCGGCTTGGCCGTGCATTGCGGCCAGGCCCCCGGCGGCAGAGGCGGTGCTTCGATGCCGGCTCGGGGCAGTGTCCCTTCCAACTCCTGCCGCCAGTGCGCCACGTCCCCGGCCGGTCCGTAGCAATAAATCATGCGCAACGGCGTGTCGCCGATGTTGGTGAGCTGATGATAGACGCCCGGCGGGATATAAACCGCCTGCCCACCGGTCAGAATCTGGCGCTCCTCGCCCAGGCACATTTCGCCGGTGCCTTCCAGGATGAAATAGATCTCTTCCTGTTCCTGATTGTGCCAGGGGACCTGACCGCCCTGCGGGTCCAACGTGACATAGCCCATGCAAAAGTTGCGGCACTGAATGGGAGCGGCGCCCCCGACCAGGTTTTGGGTGCGGCGTCGGGCCGGATAACGGCGCCCCTCGATTTGGCGCAAATCCGAGATGATCATGGCGGCTCACCGTTAGCCTGCCCCCGCGGCAGGGTCAAGCACGACCGACCGGACCCGCGCCGATTTCAGGCGGTGGGAGGAGAGGCCAAAGGATGCGCCCGGCCGGCACGGCGGCAATACTCGTCGAGGATCTGAGCCGTGGCCGTGGCGCCGCACCGACTGGCCCCGAGCTCCCGCACCCGCAGCAGTCGATCCAGTGTGCGCACGCCCCCGGCCGCTTTGATCTGCACCCTGGCCGAGCAGGTCTCCCGCATCAGTTTCAAGTCTTCGTCCGTGGCCCCGCCTGGCCGGTAGGTCCCGTCAGGCTGCGGCAGGAACGCAAACCCGGTGGATGTCTTGATCCAATCCGCCCCGGCCGCCTCGGCCAGTTCGCAAAGCTTTCGTTTCAGGGCCGGGCCGTCCCGTCCCGCACCGCCGGCATCGAGCAAGGCCATCTCCAGAATCACCTTGACCCGTGCGCCGTGGGCGTGGGCCGCCTCGCAAACGGCCGCAATGTCCCGGCGCACATACTCCCAGTCCCCGCTCCGGGCCTTGCCAATGTTGAGGACCATGTCGATTTCCTGCGCACCGTCCCGGCAGGCAAGAACCGTTTCGAGGTGCTTGACCTCCGTCAGGGAGCTTCCGTGCGGAAACCCCACCACCGCGGCCACCCGAACGGGCGTGCCCCGCAACAACTCCGCGGCGCGGCGGACATCGCAGGGACGCACACACACCGCCGCCACCCCATACCGGAGGGCCAGACGACAGCCCGCCTCCACGTCAGCATCCGTAAGAGCAGGGTGCAACAGGGAGTGGTCGATCATCTCCGCCAGCTCCTCATAGGTGCAGGGCAGGGGAGCCGGCTCCGGGTCGGAGGTGCTGCCGGTTTGCATGGGCACGGGAACCGTCGCTCAGGCGAAAAAGGGCCGAAGAATCTGACCGGCCACTTGCACGGCCCGCTTCCGGCCCTCCAGGGCTCGACCGAAGGTGTCGTCCTCGACCTCGATGCACACCGGGCCATGGTAGCCGATCTCATACAGTTTCGCCATGAACTGAGCCCAGTTGATCTCGCCGAAGCCCGGGATCCGCGGGGTGTGCCACTGTTTCGGGAAGGCGAAAATCCCGACCTCGTTGAGCTTGTCCGCCTCCACCTGCATGTCCTTGGCATGCACGTGAAACAGTTTGTCCTTGAACTCGTTCAACGGCCGGATGGGATCCATCCGCTGGAGCACCAGGTGCGACGGGTCGTAGTTGAGACCGAAATGGTCCGACGGGATGTCGCTGAACATGCGTCGCCAGATCACCGGCGTGGTGGCGAGGTTTTTTCCCCCGGGCCATTCGTCGCGGGTGAAGAGCATGGGACAATTCTCAATGCCGATGCGGACGTTGTGATCCTCCGCAAAGGCCACCAGGGGCTTCCACGTCTTGAGGAAGCGGGGCCAGTTCTCGTCCACGGTCCGCGTCCAGTCGCGGCCCACGAACGTGTTGACCTGACGGACACCCAGCAGGCTGGCCGCACGGATCACGCGTTTGAGGTGTTCCACCGCCGCCCGAGCGACGGCGGGGTTGGGGTCCAGCGGATTGGGGTAGTACCCCAGGCCACTGAAACTGACGCCATGCTGGGAACAAAGGGCATTGAGGTCGTCTGCCTGGGCCTGGGTGAAATTCAACACGTCCACGTGGGTGACCCCGGCGAAGCGGCGTTCGGCCTTTCCGGGGGGCCAGCACATGACCTCGACACAGTGGAAACCCTCGGCCGCGGCAAACGCCAGAAGTTCATTCAAGGTGAGTTCGGGAAGAATGGCGGAGACGAATCCGAGTTTCATCATGGCTTTGGGCTCGGTACGCGGTTGCTGTTCACCCCGGCCCTTCCGGGCCACCGGCCCACTTCTACCTGCTCAGGTGGGGATTTGCAACGGCATTCGGCTGCAGACGGCGTGGGAGAGGGACCCGGGAGCGGGACCATCGGCCGACGCTGCCGGATTGGGGCCCCGAACCTCCGGGGCGGCTTGCGAAAGGTTGCGAGAAAGGGCAGGGGAGGCGCCCCCGGACACGGGTGCGCGTCGGGGACGGTCACGAGGCCTGCGCGAGCCTCGCCGGTTCGGGCCGCAGAGGATCCAAGCCCATGTTTGATCTTTTCTTCAGCCTCTTTCGCGTTATCTTGGCGCTTCAACGAACGACAGGAGTGCTGCAACGCACATGGAGCCGAGCCACATTCGAAACTTCAGCATCATCGCCCATGTCGATCATGGGAAGACGACGCTGTCGGATCGGTTGCTGCATCGCACCGGCACGATCACGGACCGGGAGATGCAGGAACAGTTGCTGGACTCCATGGACCTGGAGCGGGAACGCGGCATCACCATCAAGGCCCATCCCGTCACCATGTATTACACGGCGCGCAACGGGCAGCGGTATGAGTTGAACCTGATCGACACGCCGGGCCATGTGGACTTTTCGTACGAGGTCTCGCGCAGCTTGCGGGCCTGCGAGGGCGCGTTGTTGGTGGTGGATGCCGCCCAGGGGGTGGAAGCCCAGACCGTGGCCAATGTCCACCTGGCCATGAAACAGAACCTGGTGATCATCCCGGTCATCAACAAGATCGACCTGCCCCACGCCAACATCCCGCTCGTGCGGCAGCAGCTCGAAGACATCCTGGCCATCCCGGCCGACAGCGCCATTTTGGCCAGCGCCAAAGAGGGAATCGGAACCGACGAAATCCTGGAGGCGATCGTCGAGCGGATTCCGCCGCCGCAGCCGACCGGCGCCCCCAGTTTGCAGGCCCTGGCGTTCGACTCGTACTTCGACACCTACAAGGGCGTCGTCGTCTACGTGCGCGTGTTCAACGGAGAGTTGCGCCCCGGCATGCACATCCGGCTCCTGCACTCGGGCCGCACCTACGAGGTCAAGGAGGTCGGCAGCTTCAACCCCAAGCCGTACGTACGCGACCGACTGGGAGTGGGGGAAACCGGTTACCTGGCCGCCAACATCAAAAGTCCGTCGGAGGTGAAGCTCGGCGACACCATCACGGATGCGCGTGTGCCCTCGCCCGCACTGCCGGGATTTCAGGAGGTTCGGCCCATGGTGTTCAGCGGGATTTACCCCATCAACACGGCCGACTACGAGCATTTGAAGGCCAGCATGGCCAAGCTGCAACTGAACGATCCGGCCTTCGTCTATCAGCCGGAGACCAGCGTGGCCCTGGGGTTCGGCTTCCGCTGCGGGTTTTTGGGGCTGCTGCACATGGAGATCGTGCAGGAGCGATTGCGGCGGGAGTACAACATGGACATCATCGCCACGTACCCCAGCGTGGTCTACCGAGTGCGCCTGACCAACGGGACGGTCAAGGAAGTGGACAATCCCGCCCACATGCCCGAGCCCAACTACATCGAGCAGATCGAGGAACCCGTCGTCCGCGCGTACCTGCTCTGTCCCAACGAGTACATCGGCGATCTGTTGACGCTGATCACCGAACGGCGCGGACAGGTGGAGAACACCGAGACCCTGGACCCCCGCCGCGTCATGCTCACCGCCCTGCTGCCGCTCAACGAGATCCTGATTGACTTCCACGACCGACTCAAGAGCCTGACGCGCGGGTACGGGTCCATGGACTACGAACACGCGGGTTATGTCCCCTCGGACATGGTGAAACTCGACATGCTCGTCAACGGCGAGCCGGTCGACGCCTTTTCCTGCATCGTCCACCGGGACAAGGCCGAGGCCCGCGGCCGCCTGCTGGCCGCCAAACTCAAGGAGGTCATCCCGCGCCAGCAGTTCCAGGTCGCCATCCAGGCCGCCATCGGCGGCCGCATCATCGCCCGTGAAACCGTCAGCGCCCTGCGCAAGGACGTCACCGCCAAGTGCTACGGCGGCGACATCACCCGCAAGCGCAAGCTGCTGGAACGCCAAAAGGAGGGCAAGAAACGCATGAAAGCCATCGGCTCGGTCCACATCCCTCAAGAAGCCTTCATCGCCGTCTTGAAAACCTCCTGAAACAGAGCTTGGAGCCCACGGACAGCCCAGGTCGCATCCCACTGCCAACCCATGCTCTTTTTGCGCTGGTTTTTGTCCCGGACCGTTCGCGACGCACTCAACCTCTGTCGGCACGTCGAACGCCTGACCCACGCCCAGGCCGACCTGCTCACCCCCCGGGCCCTGACCGGCCTGCGCGAGGCCACCCAACGCCTGCGCGCCGACCTGAAGGCGGGTTCCGACCGCGCCACCCTGCGCCAGCGCATGGAGGAAGTCGAACAAGCCGCGCAACAATGGTTGTTGCCCTATCCCCACCCCCGGCTCCGCGAGAATTTCGAGGTGCTGTTGGTGGCCCTGGCCGTGGCCATGGCCATCCGCACCTTTTTCCTCCAGCCTTTCAAAATCCCCACCGGCTCCATGCAGCCGACCCTGTTCGGCGTGACCTCCGTGAACTTGAAAGAGCATCCGGAATTCCAGCCCCCCACCGGCTGGCAGCGCGTCCGCGAATGGTTCGCGGGCGTTTCCTACGTCAAACTGATTGCCAAGACCGACGGGCCCATCCAGCAAGTGGATCCTCCTCTGAGGCTCCTGTTCTTTAACCTCAAACAAACGCTCTGGATCGGCGGCGTGCCGCATACCCTGTGGTTCCCTCCGGACTGTGGGCAGGCGGACATTGCGGTACGAGGCGGGTTGCGGCCCGGACAGTACTTCCGCAAGGGAGACCTGGTCCTCCACGTCCGCGTGCAAAGCGGTGACCATCTCTTCGTGGACAGAATGACCTACAATTTTCGCACCCCGAGGCGAGGGGAGATTGTCGTCTTCGAGACCGCGGGCATCGCCGGGCTGCCACAGGATCAATTCTACATCAAACGCCTGGTGGCCCTTGGGGGTGAGCTCGTCCAGCTTGGCCCGGACCGACACGTTCGGATCAACGGACGCCGGTTGGACCATCGCACCCCGGGCTTCGAGCTGGTCTACAGTTTCGATCCCCAGCAACCGCCGCGTGACAGCCAATACTCCGGACACGTGAACCATCCCCATTTGGCGCCGCTGTTCCGGGAACACCCCGAGGGAATCCATGTTCCGCCGCGACACTTCATGGTGATGGGGGACAACACCCTCAACAGCCTGGACTCCCGCACCTGGGGACCGTTTCCCGCGCGGAATGTCATCGGACGCTACTGGTTCGTCTATTGGCCCATCACGGAACGTTTCGGGTGGGCTCCTCGGTAGTGTCGGCCCGCTCGGGCGCGCTGCCGGCGCGTCGCGACGAGGTAATCACTCGACCGGAGCTGCAAGCACCTCGGCGTCGCGTGCCTGAACCGCGCAATCAGGGAGCTCCCGGACGGACCGGCCTGCGCGTACCCCGGGTCCAAGGCGGGCCAAGATAGGTTGCCGGAACCAGGAATCCCGGCCTGCCATGCGTGAGACAGGAAACCGCGCATCCACGCGCTCGTTCCCATAACCGCTTGACCCAAGTTCGTCAAATCCCGGCCTCATAGCGGACCGCAGACGGTGTGGTCCCGAGCCGCAACGGCTCGCCTCCAGCGCCTGTCTTGTCCGGGGAAACCGATTCTCGCAGGGTGGCCCGATGATTTGTACGACCGCCAGCCAACCCCTCAGCCCACAGGTCAGTGACCTTGAGCGCCGAGGCATCCGAGCCGCTCAGGTGGAGCTCGGCCCGCAAACATCGCCCTCGACCCGGGGCCGGAACCCCAATGACCTATTGAGCGTGCACTGCTGGGGACCGATCCCGACCTGCCAAACGGCCCCACGGCCACGCACCGCGCCTCTTCAGTGTCCTCTCAGCACAACCTGGCTGCCCCTTCGCGAACCCGGCTGCCGTTTCCACGAGCTCAAGACGCGCGTGACGGATCGATTTGCCTCGGCTGTCCCGTCCGAGCCGGGCGCGACCACTGGCCTGAAAACGCGCTGGCGGGCAGTTGTGAGCTCTCGAATCTTCGGAGCCTCCAGCTTGCACTGACGCTTCCTCGAATGGCGCCCGGATTCCCGCTGGTCGGGCCATCCACCGTTCGTATACGCAATAGAACATATATTGTGCAGAATTTATTTATGCGAGCCAAATCTGGCCCCGGTTTTTAACCCGATCGACCGCGCCCGGATACAGGGACATTACACCAAGCCCAACGTCGCAGCTTCCCCGCCCCAAAGCCCACTGGTCGCCAGGCGTGTGTCAGCTCGCACAGAATGTCCAAACCGAGCGCTCGCCGCAGACGATCCTCTCCAACCAGAGAGCCCGGGTACCGCAAAGTCGCTTCGAAGCCGGCCCGCTCCTGGGGTGTGCCTTTCGGCGTCCGACTGAGGAGCCACGGCTTCTGGAGCCCCAGCACTCGGGGGTGCCGACCGCGTCCAAGGGCTTGGCGCTGAAAACGCACCATGCCTCATGCCTTCCGTGCAATCATGAGTAGCGTGGATGCAAACGTGTGGGCCATCCAGGCCCTCCAAGGACCAGGCGTCAGCCAGAGGTCCCGATTGCGCCGACGGGCGAACCAGGATCGTGCTCGATACCCGGCGGGGAGATCGGCACGCGCCCGTACAAGGTCATCGGAATTATTTCACGAACAGGAAAAGCACCCGCACTTTCGCTGAGAATCGAGGCTGGTTTGCGGAGGACCCCACTTTTTCAATGGCCTGGCGGGTCTTGGACACGTGAAGTCCCGGGGCGCAGTTCACCGACACGGTGAGCGTCGTCCGTGGCGACCTCCACAGCGGCCGGCAGCGGCCAGAAGGGCTGGCTGCGGAAGCGAATGCGATCTTTGGCGCGTGCTGCATGCGGGTGGCGGCTGCCGAGTCGGGTGCCGACGGAAGACGCGTTGGCCAAATGCATGCCCGACCGACAGAAGGTCGAGACGTTCCAATGGCCTCGCTGCAACGGAGCCGCCGGGAGGTGACCACGAATGGCCAGGCCGCGTTTGCCATCGGGTTCCATTGGGCCCGAACGCGCCAAAAGGCGCGCAAAACCAAGCGGCACATGGAAACCGCAACACGGCCGGAGCCACGAAAACAGCCGAGAGTCGCCAGCCGGCAGAAGCGGATTTACCCGAGCCCCCGGATCGCCCGATCCGTGACACGCCGGGGATGACCGGCCAGGGGTTCACGCCGGCTCAGCGTTTGAGGAATTTCGCCACGGCTTCAGTTCGGGTCCTCACCTGCAGTTTTTCGTAGATGCGTCGGATGTGGGTATGGACCGTTTCGTAGCTCACGCCAAGCCGGTCCGCAATCTCCTTGTACAAGAAGCCCTGGGCCAGCAGATCCAGCACCTCCCGTTCGCGCGGCGACAGCTCCGCCGTGGTATCGGGCGGACGTGGCGTCGGGCGTTGAAACGACTGAACCACCTTCCGGGCAATGTGAGTGGTCATGGGGGAACCACCGCTGACCACGTCCCGGATGGCCTGCAGCAGCTCCTCCCGGGAGGATCGCTTGAGCAGGTACCCCGTGGCCCCGGCTGCCAGGGCGTTAAAAATATTGTCGGTGTCCTCGTACACCGTCAGCATGATGAACTGAGTTTCCGGGCACTGGGGTTTCAGCTGACGCACGCACTCCACGCCGGTGAGGCCCGGGAGGTTGATGTCCATCAACACCACATCGGGTCGAAGGCCCGGAATGGCGGCCAGCGCTTCCTCGCCCGTGGCGTACATGCCCACGCATTGGAAGCCCTCGGTCCGACCAATCACCCGGCCCAGGGTGGCCCGGAGTTTCTCGTTGTCTTCCACGATGGCGACTTTAATGGGCATGACAGACAGACGAGGGATCCCGAGGAGGGCTGTAAGTCCGGCGCCGACGAACTTGCAAGAGGCATGCGGCCAGGGTCCGGACGCGCGGCGCGATCGAAGGACGGGGTTCGTCACCCCTGATTCGCAGGCTTGTGGGATTCATCGGCGCTCAGGGAATGCGGTGAACTCCAGGCACACCCGGGTCCCGCCGCCGGGAGCCGCGGCGATGTGAAAACGACCTCCGATCTCTTCCAGTCTGCGACGCATGTTTTCCAGCCCGTGGCGCCCCCGGGCGGCGGCATCGGGGGGCAGACCACAACCGTCGTCCTGAATCTCCAGCAGGATGTGTCCATTGTCGAGCCGGAGACGCAGGTGGACGCTCCGGGCCCGGGCATGCTTGACGACGTTGTGGATGGCCTCCTTGGCCGCCAGGTAGACATTGTGCCGCACCTCGGGGGCCAGGGGCACGTCCGGCAGGGGCGGTACGTCGAGGCGATAACTCAGCCCGGCCAGAGCCAGGTATTCCTGGGCGTATTTACAAAGGTAATTGACCAGGCCCTCCAGCGAGTCGTGGGCCGGGTTGGTCGCCCAAACGATCTCATCCAGGGCCCGCGTGGTTTCCCGGGCCGTCTCCGTGATCTGGCGTGCATGAGCCTCAACCTCCTCCGGTTGATCCTTGTCAGTCTCCAGCAGCTCCGCCAAGAGGGCGACCTGGACCAGATTCGCACCCACCTGATCGTGCAGGTCTCGAGCGATGCGCGCCCGCTCGCGTTCGAGGGCTTGCTGTTGTCGCAATTGGCGGCGCAAGCGCGCCGTGGAGATGAGGTGGACCGTGCCGGCAACCCCGGCCAGCAAACTCAGGCTGGCAGCGGCAAGGAACCAGGGCGTCCGCCAGAAGGGTGGCTGTACGACAACCTTGAGCGTCACAGGAACGCTGCTCCAGAGGCCGTCTTCGTTGGCGGCGCGTGCCTGGAACTCGTATTGGCCCGGGGGCAGGTTCGGGTATCGCGCCAGGCGCGATCCGTCGGCAGGGGTCCAGGTGTCCTCGTAACCGGCCAGGCGGTACTCGAATCGAGCCCGCTCCGGGGCGCTGAGGTTGAGACTCGTGTAATGGATCTCCAGTCGATTACGGCCCGGCGGAATCACCAGCCGGGACAGGGAAGGATTGCGGAGGCTGCGGATCCAGACGGGTTCCCCGCTCAACCACACGGATTCCACCAGCACCGGCGGCGGGAAGGGATTCGGGCGGAGCTCGGCCGGATGCACACTCACGACCCCCTGCACCGTGGCGAACCAGAGCCGGCCATCGGGGGTTCGCGCCGCCGCCGGCTGAGCGCCCTGCGTACATTCGCCCGTGGGCAGCCCATCGGCCCGGGTGTAGACCCGGCCCGTCACGTTCCGAAGCTGCCCGGTGCGCAGTTTTTCAAGGGTTTCCCGGGGAATGCGAAGCAGCCCGGCGTTCGAGCCGACCCACAAATGGCCGGCATCGTCTTCGAGCAGGTAGCTGATGCTGTTGCCCGGCAGTCCGTTTTGCGTGGTGAACCGATGCCACTGCCCCTGAAAAAAGCAGGCCAGGCCCTGTCCGGGGGTGCCCACCCAGACGGCGCCCCGGTCGTCCACCCACAAACAAGAGACGTCATCTCCGGGCATCCCGCCGGGAGTCTTGCGGTACACGGTGGTTTGGTTGGATACCCAGCGCGTCAGGCCGCCGCCGATCGTCCCGATCCACAGGGCTCCCTGTGGATCGTCCGCCAGGGCACGAACGGAATCGGCTCCCAGTCCATCGGCGGTGCGGAGCCAGCGCCACCGCCCCTGGTCCCAGCCCACCAGTCCGGCCTGGGTCCCGAACCAGAGTCGCCCCGCCCGATCTTCATGAATCGCCGCAACGGCGGTCAGCAGAGCCGGTGGACCGGCGACGCGTTCGAAGCGCTGCCCCGTCCAGCGGAACAGGCCACCGCCGGTGCCCACCCACACGCGTTGCTGACGATCCACCCACAGCGCGGAGACGTTTTGTTCGTAAGGCGTGACCAGGCCGTGTTCGGGCCCAAATTCCTGAAGGCCGTTGGTGGTATGAAGTCCCAGGCCACGAGTGAATCCCATCCACACGTTTCCATCTGCATCACTGCAGACGGTCTGGGCCACCAGGCCGCCGGTCAGAATGTGTCGACGGAACCGTTTTCGTTGCACTCGATGCAGCCCGCCGCCGTCGCAACCAATCCAGAGATTTCCCTCCCGGTCCATGCACAACGCCAGGATGCCTTCGGTCGCCAATCCTTCGGCCTTCCCCAGGCGTGTGGCCCGGCCCTCGGCATCGAACCAATACACGCCGTCGCCACTGGTTTCGTCCAGCGTGCCGATGATCAAATTGCCTTCCGCGTCTTCGCACCCCGCAGAAGGCCAGGCATTGGGCCGCCACGGGTAGGGTCCGAGGTCGCGCACCAGCTGATTCCCGCGGCAAAGCAGAATGCGGCCATTGGTCAAGCGCCAATGCCCGCCGGTTCGGCTTGGAACCAGCAGGTCCAGGCGGGTCACCGGCAGGACCAGTTCCACCGGCAACCGTGGCGGTTCGATATCTTTCAACGGCCCGATGGCCGTTAACTGGTGATCGGTCCCGACCCACAGCCGATCCTCTTCCAGAGCAAGCGCCCGACATCGGCTGGGCCGGTCCGCGCCCACCTGCCATACATGGACCTGCCCGTCGAGGTAGCGGCACAATTGACCGTCCGCAGTGTAAAGCCACACCGCTCCCCGCTGGTCCTCCGCCACGGCCCGAAGACGCCCCTCCCGCGAACCCCGGCCAACGTCCAGGTTGCGCAGGCCCTCCGGCCGGGCCAGCACGATGCCCGCCGTTTCCGTGCCGATCCACAGTTGCCGCCGGCGATCTTCGTAGATGTGGACAATGCGGCTGCTCGGCAGCTCCGGCGTGTTGACAGCATCGAACACCGTGAAGGTCAACCCGTCAAAACGCACCAGTCCATTCAGCGTACCCAGCCAGAGGTAACCGTCCCGGTCCTGAAGAACCCCCAGCACGGAGCTCTGCGGAAGCCCTTCACCCGTGCTCCAGTTTTCCACCAAAAAGGGCGAGTCCGAAGGCGACGTAACCGCGGCCCGCTGGATCAGTGCGGGCAGCGTCGTCGCCAGCAGGAGCAGCGCAATGATGAAATATCGGCGCTGGTTGGCGCGCATTTCCACGGCCGGATTTTCGGCGTGACTGCTGTTCGATGTAAAGCCGCAGCCTGCCCTCCCCTGCCCTGTTGCCGGGAGGACCGGGTCGGCCGCCACCACCCCGGTGCACGGGGAGTTGCCTGCCGCCGGGTTCAACCCTCTTGCAAGCGGGCCGGTTCCAATCGGGGTACCAGCAGGTGAATGATTCCCAGCGCCAGCAAATACATGGTCCCGGCCATGATGAAGATGCTCATATAGCTCTGCGTGGCCTGGAGAATGGCGCCCACCAGCATGGCGATAAACATACCTCCGATCGCGCCCGATGTCCCGCCAATGCCGACCACCGATCCCACCGCTTTGCGCGGAAACATGTCGGAGGTGAGGGTGAAGAGGTTGGCCGACCAACCCTGATGGGCCGCCGCGGCCAACGAAATCAGCGCCACGGCCAGCCACAAGCTCTTCACGTACGCCGCAAACATCACCGGCACCACGCACAGGGCGCACAGCAGCATCGCCGTCTTTCGCGCCCGATTGGCCGTCCAACCGCGTTTCATGAGCCAGCCGGAAATCCAACCGCCTCCGATGCTCCCCACGTCGGCCACCAGGTAAATGACCACCAGGGGCAGCCCGATGCTTTTGAGGTCCAGGCCATGGTTCCGGTGGAAGAAATCCGGAATCCAAAAGAGATACAGCCACCAAATCGGGTCGGTCATGAATTTGCCGATCGCAAACGCCCAGGTTTGTCGATGAGGCAGCAGGGCTCGCCACGGGATGCGCACTTCGGGATCGGGCGGGTCGCTCCGGATATAGGCCAGCTCGGCCGGTTTCAGCCGTGGGTGCTGATCGGGCGGGCGGTAGAAATACAGCCAGGCGGCCACCCAGAGGAAGCCGACCATACCGGTGAGGATGAACGCCCAGGCCCAACCCAAATGAAGCGCAATCCAGGGGACCACCAGCGGCGTGACCAATGCGCCGACGTTGGTCCCGGCGTTAAAAATGCCCGTGGCCAGCGCGCGCTCTCGTTTGGGGAACCACTCCGCCACGGTCTTGATGGAAGCCGGAAACGCGCCCGACTCCCCAATTCCCAGCGCGAACCGTGCCACCGCCAGCCCCACAGCTCCCCCGGTTAGAGTCACCCATGCAAAACCCGTGGCGGCATCCAGATTCAGCATGGGCAGCCGCCACTGATCCGGGACCAGCCCCGCCAAGCCATGCGCCGCCGCCGCCAGACTCCAAAGACTCACCGAAATGGCAAAACCTCGCCGGACCCCAACCGCATCCATGAACCGCCCGGCGAAGACAAAGCCCAACGCATAGGCCAACTGGAACGAAAAAACGATGGACGAATAGATCCGTTCATCCGACCAGCCGAACACCTGCGTGAGCGTGGGCTTCAGAATCCCGATCACCTGCCGGTCCACGTAGTTGATGATCGCAGCGAACAGCAACAGCACGCAGATGGTCCAGCGGAAGTATCCGCCGGCGGGCTGCCTCGGGACCTGGGCTGCCTCCACAGATGCGCTCATGCCGGGCCTTCTACCCGGGCGGCCCCTGCCCTGTCAAAGCCGGATGCCTCCCAAAATGTGCATCGCGCCCCTCAAAAAGTGTCCGGCCAGCCACCATGCTACACCCGGTTCGAAATCCGGCGCAACGCACGAAGGATCGACCATTCACCCCGGTCACCGTCGCATGGCTCCACTTGGTTCCCTCGCGAGACCCGCTTGTGCCCTTGCAGGGCGCGGCAGGTTTGGGCGACGGAGTTCTCGGGACGTTGCCCCGGGTTGGTGGGTCGGAGGCCCCTTCGGCGCCTTCATCGCCCCAGTAGGGAAAATGGACGGCGCAGAGCGCATCGTCATCGAGCCGCCGATTCAAAAAATCCAGCGAAAGCTCCTTTCTCTCGGTTTTCCCGTGCCGAGGACGCCCGAAATGCCGCCGCGGCTTTTCGGGGGTCTCCCTCACCGGAAATGGGCCGCGCAGCCGATTACGCAGACAACCCAGTGGGCAAGGCGACTTGCTCGACGCCCCACCAATGCCTAGTCTGGCCCTCCCGGGATCGGCGGGCCCTGGGGCAATCCTTCCCTGCCCTTCGCCGGGGAACCGACTGCAGACCCATGAAGATTGCACTGAACTGGTTGCGACAATACGTGGATGTACAAGAAAGCCCGGAAGCGCTGGCCGAGCGACTGACCATGCTCGGCATCGAGGTCGAGGGCATGCAGCGGATCGCCGGCGAGTTCGAGGGCATTGTCGTGGCCCAGATTCTCACCCGGGAGAAGGTGCCGGGGTCGGACAAACTGTCCGTGTGTCGTGTCTTCGATGGTCAGGCGGAACGAACCATCATCTGCGGCGCCCAAAACCACAAGCCGGGGGACAAGGTGGCGCTGATTCTGCCGGGGCATGCCCTGCCCCGAAAGCCGGGCGAAACCGAGCCGTTCGTCATCCGGGAACGCAAAGTGTTCGGGATCGTCAGCCAGGGAATGATGTGCTCGGCCAAAGAGCTGGGGCTTTCCGACGATGGCGAGGGACTATGGATCCTGCCACCGGAAGCGCCCGTGGGCCAGCCCCTGGCCGAGTATCTGGGCCGCAGCACGGGCGATGTGGTGTTCGATCTGGAAATCACCCCGAACCGCCCGGACCTCAACAGCGTTCTCGGCATTGCCCGGGAACTGGCGGCCGCCACGGGCCGGACACTGCGATTCCCCGAAATCGCTGACCTGCCCGGCTCTCCGGAGGACCCTTCGGCGGCCGACTCGGTGGATCTGGTGGTCGAGGCCGCCGACCTGTGCCCCCGGTACGTGGCGCGTGTGATCCGGGGCGTCCAAATCGGGCCCAGCCCCGAGTGGCTGAAGCAAACCCTGGAGCGGGTCGGCTTGCGCAGCATCAACAACGTCGTGGACGTCACCAACTACGTCATGCTGGAGTGCGGCCAACCCCTGCACGCCTTCGACGCCGACCGCCTTGCCCGCGATGCCTCGGGCCGCATCGGTTTGCGAGTCCGACGCGCCCGGGACGGGGAACGATTCGTCACCCTGGACGGCCAGGAGCACACGTTGAACGCAGACATGCTCCTGATCGCCGACGCAACGCAGGGAGTTGCGCTGGCCGGCATCATGGGCGGCCAAAACTCGGAGGTCACCGCCACGACCCGCGATGTACTCATTGAAAGCGCCTGGTTCCAACCCGCCAACATCCGGCGCACCAGCAAGGCCCTGGGGCTGCGCAGCGAGTCCAGCTACCGCTTCGAACGCGGCGCCGATCCGGGCCTCACCGATTGGGCCAGCCGGAGGTGCGCACAATTGATCCTGCAAACTGCCGGCGGCCGACTCGCCACCGGGTCCGTGGAGTTCCATCCCTCCCCCACCCCACCGCGTCAGGTCACCCTGCGATTCGACCGCACCCGGGCCGTGCTCGGAGTGGCAATTCCTCCCGACGAACAGCGCCGTTGCCTGGAAGCGCTGCAGTTGAAAACCGTCCACGCCGACACCGCTTCAGCGACCTTCGAAATCCCCTCCTGGCGACACGACCTGAAACGGGAAACCGATCTGATCGAGGAAATCGAGCGGTTGTACGGCGTGGAGCGCATTCCCGCCACCCCGCCGCGCGGGGCCCTGGGCCACCACCCCGCCGACAGCGTGTTCGACCAGCTTTCCTGGATTCGCCGGCTGCTCTGTGGCATGGGCCTGGACGAAGCCCAGGGCCAGACGCTCATCTCCGAAGACGCCGCCCGGCTCACGGCCGCCTCGGACCAATGCGTCCGGCTGGCCAACCCGCTGAGCAGCGACATGAACACCTTGCGCCCCAGCCTCCTGCCGGGCCTGCTGCAGGCCCTCCGGCACAACGTCACCCGCAAAAACCTGGACGTGGCCCTGTTCGAAATCGGCCGCGTGTTCCGCAGAGAACGCGAAGAGCTGCGCGAAGAACGGCGCCTGGCCTGGGCCCTCACCGGCCGTCGCCACCCCGTCTTCTGGACCGGCGAAGGCCGGGACGCACGGTTCGATTTGTCCGACGCCAGGGGCGTCTTGGATGAACTACTGGAACAACTGGGCCTGCGCGGCGTGACCTTCCAGCGCCGCCCCGATGCCACCGCCCTGTTCGTCGAGTCCGCGACCGTTCACCTGGGCCCCCAGTGCCTGGGGGAGCTCGGGCTGGTCTCGCCTCTGATCGCCCGTGCCCATGATCTGCGCGACCCGGTGGTGATGGCCGAGCTCAACCTCGACCTGCTCCTGGCGCGACGCCCCACCACGCGGACTTTCCGACCCTTGCCCGTGTACCCCGCCATCCGACGCGACGTGGCCATGGTGGTGCCGGAAAACGTCACCCATGCCGATGTGCTGCGCGTCGTTCATCAGGCACGGGTGGATCACCTGGAGCAGGTGCAGATCTTCGACGTGTTCCGCGGAGGCAACATCCCGGCCGGGCACAAGAGTCTGGCCTACGCCTTCACCTACCGGGCCGCCGATCGCACGCTGACCGACGCAGAAGCCAATGCCCTCCACGCCCGCGTGGTCGAGGCGCTCAAACAGGGCTTGCACGCCGTCATCCGCGAGGGTTGACGCGGACGCCCCCCAACCCCTCGTGGCTTCGACAAAATGCCGCAAGCTGCACGGGCGCTCTCGCATTTGCGCTTCAATCGCGGGCTGCCGGTGGTTTTGCCGGGGCACGCCCCGGGCCCATTCTTGCCTTTCCCCGCAAGCCCGATAGATTCAGCGCCCATGAAGTTTTGGATGGCGTGGCTGGCATATGGGGTTTTCGGAGTGTTGCTGGCGTGGGGGATGATCCTGGCTCACGCAGGCAATGTCTGGCTCTTGTTGTTCGCGCTGGGCTTGTACGCCGTGCTCCTGGCCCGGTTTGGTTGTTCGCAAGGCTCGACCCACTAGCCGGGTGGCAGAGCCCTCCCGCCCATGGGGAACAGACCAATGCGGGCCGTGGTCCAACGGGTCAGCGAGGCCTCCGTCATCATCGACGGCAGTTGCTACAGCCGCATCGGACGGGGCCTGCTCGTACTGCTGGGCGTGCAACAAGAGGACACGAAGGACGACCTGGAATGGCTGGCCGGCAAAATCGCACGGCTCCGGGTCTTTCCCGATGACGAGGGGGTAATGAATCTCTCGGTCGCGGAGACCGGGGGCGAGGTTATGGTGGTCAGCCAGTTCACATTGCTGGCCAGCACCCGGAAAGGCAACCGCCCCTCCTACAGCCGGGCTGCCGCTCCGGAAGCGGCACGGCCTCTCTATGAACAGTTCGTGGCGGTGCTGGCGGGGATGCTGGGCAGGCCCGTGGCCACCGGACAGTTCGGCGCCATGATGCAGGTGCACCTCGTCAATGACGGACCCGTGACCATCCTGATCGACAGCCGGTTGCGCGAATGAAGGACTTCCCGGCGCCCCATTGCCCGGAAGTCCCGGCGGCCGCGCCCCAGCTGGTCGTCCCGGCAAAGCTCTTGGGTTGCTCCTTTCACCGCCCGGCCCCATGCTGACGCTCGCGACGCATGTCACCGGAATGGACCATTGAGGATTGGCTCAGCCGTCTCGCCCGGCGCGAGGTCTCGGCCCGCGACACAGTCGGCTTCTACCTGGATCGAATCCGCCGTTTGGATCCTCAGCTTCGTGCGTTCCTCGAATACGATCCCGGGGACGCGCTGAACCAGGCCGACGCCGCCGACCGTGCCCTCGCTGGAGGCACGACGCATCAGAAGAAACCGCTGCTCGGGATCCCGGTCGCCATCAAGGATAACCTGGCGGTGCGAGGTCATCCCTTGCGATGCGCCTCGCGCATCCTGGGAGATTTCCGTTCCCCGTACGATGCCACTGTGATCGAGAAACTGCGTCAAGCCGGTGCCATCCTGTTGGGGCGCCTCAACATGGACGAGTTTGCCATGGGGAGCTCCACGGAAAACTCGGCGTTCGGACCGACCCGGAATCCATGGGACCTGCAGCGGACCCCGGGCGGCTCGTCGGGCGGATCTGCAGCGGCCGTCGCGGCACGCGAATGCCCGGCGGCGCTCGGATCCGATACCGGCGGCTCCATCCGCCAGCCCGCCGCCTTCTGCGGCTGCGTCGGCCTCAAACCCACTTACGGGCGGGTCTCCCGGTATGGTTTGGTCGCCTTCGCCTCTTCCCTCGACCAGATCGGGCCCCTGGCAGGGACCGTCCGCGACACAGCCCGGTTGCTGCAGATCATCGCCGGCCACGATCCCAGGGACGCCACCAGCCTGCCGGACGCGGTGCCCGACTATTTGTCGGAACTGGACAAAGGCGTGCGCGGATTGCGCCTGGGCCTGCCCCGGGAGTACTTCGCCGAAGGCCTCGACCCGCAGATCCGGGAGGCCGTGATGGCTGCCGTGCGGCAGCTGACCAACCTGGGCGCCGAAGTGCTCGAAGTATCCCTGCCACATACCCCGTACGCGCTCGCCACTTACTATGTCATCGCCACCGCCGAAGCATCCACGAACCTGGCACGCTTCGACGGCATTCGCTACGGGCTTCGCGTCGACGGGCAAGATCCACTGGAGCTCTACGAGCGCACGCGCGGGGCCGGATTCGGATCGGAGGTCAAGCGCCGGATCATCCTGGGGACGTTCGTGCTGAGCAGCGGATACTACGACGCCTACTATCTCCGCGCACAAAAGGTCCGAACGCTGATTCGCCGCGACTTTCTGGAGGCCTTCCAGAAGGTGGATGCCCTGGTCACACCTGCCACGCCCACACCGGCGTTTCGGTTGGGGGAGAAAGTCTCCGATCCCCTGCAGATGTACCTGAGCGACATCTTCACATTGTCATGCAATCTGGCGGGGATCTGCGGTCTGAGCCTGCCGTGCGGCCTGACCCGCGAGCCGCAGTTGCCGATCGGGCTGCAACTGTTGGGGCCGCCACTGGGCGAAGCCACCCTGCTCCGCATCGCGTATGCTTACGAGCAGAGCACGCCCTGGCACAAAGTTCTGCCCCCCGTGGCCAGGGGAACCTCGGAGGCTGCCCTGGCCGCCGCCTCCTCCTGAGTGGCGCTCCCAAATGGGCCCGAGGGCAACCCCCAGCCGTCTGGCCCGCCGGCCCTCCCAGTGCATGGCTCGCCCGCGCTTGTCCCTATTGCGTTTCGCCGGTCGTCATCCGGAGAAACACTTCCTCCAGGCCGGGTCGCTCCTCTCGCAGCTCCAACAGCCGAAATCCACCATGTACCAGCACCTCGGCAACGAGGCCGGCGTCGGCCTCACCCGGTGCCAGGTGAATGCGCAAGCCGTGATCCACCGGCTGGACGTCAAGGACCTCCGGCCGGCCACGGAGAACGGCTGCGGCGGCCGTCGCATCCCCGGCCACCCGGGCCCACACAAGCAGGCCCCGGTGTGGATCCCGTTGGCTGGCCCCGGCCGTGGGCCCTGTGTACGTCAGCCGTCCCTTCTCCAAAATGGCGATCCGGTTGCACAGGGTCTCCAGTTCCCGCAGGATGTGGGATGAGATGATGATGGTCTTCCCCATGCGCTGCAGTTCCTGCAAGATCGCCATCAGTTCGAGGCGCGCCCGGGGATCCAGACCACTGGCAGGTTCGTCGAGCAGCAGCACACGCGGTTGATGAATCAGAACGCGGGCCAGCCCCAGCCTCTGTTGCATCCCCCGACTCAACGTCCCCACCAACGCGGTGCGTTTGTCCGCCAGCCCCACCAGCTCCAGAACATCCAACACCACGCGGGGACGTCGTGCCGAGGGAATCCGGTAACACGCCGCGAAGAAGTCGAGGTATTCCTCCACCTCCATGTCCTTGTACACGCCAAAGAAGTCCGGCATGTAACCAATCAGTCCTCGCACGGTTTCTGCCTCGGTTACCACGTTGTGCCCGAGCACCTTCACCGTGCCCGAGGTGGGCAGCAAAAACGTGGCCAGGATCCGCAGCGTGGTTGTCTTGCCGGCCCCGTTGGAACCCACCAGGCCAAGCAGGTCTCCTTCATAGACCTCCAGGTCCAGACCCGCCAGGGCGTTCACGGCGCCAAACGAACGGGTCAAGCCCCGAATCTCAATCGCGATGGGAGGAGGTTGGGACGGGGTCATACGAGGCAGGGGATGCAGGCGTCACCGGCACCCGGATGCGATACAAAGTCCCGTAAGTCATTCGTTCGGGTCGAAACCTGGCCATCCAGGGGAGCGGCCGGTGTTGCTCCACCCAGGCCAGGAGCCAGACATGGTGGTGTGGAGGTTCCTCGGGAAGCGGGAGACTTCGCAACACGGATCCCGCACGATTCGTCCCGCTCGATTCGACGCCCAGGGAGGCCAGCACCGCCGCTTCACCCAGGGCGACCCGCTCCAATTGAGACCCTCCACCCAGGCCATGGAAGTGGGTTGAAGAGTCGAGGATCCTGCGAGCCTCTTCCAGCGCCGTCTTACGCGGGGTCATCGCACTGGCAAGCGCCGTGAAGTGCAAGCGCTGCATCGCCTGTACCGGAACAAGGCGACACGCCTCCGCTCCGGCCACCAGCCAAACCTGGTCCAGCGCTTGCGGCAGGTGGTTTTCCATCTCCAGGGTCCAGCCTCCCCGGTGTTGCCGCGCTTGCACCTCCACGGGGCTGCCCAAACTGGCGTACCATTCGTGCACCCAATCGCGACTCGTCCAAACCGGGACAAGAATCTCGCCCTCCCAGCCCGGGCCGGAGGGCCGCAGGACCGACCGACGATTGCCTTCCCAATGTGTCCAGGTTTCCTCCCATGGTTCGCGCACACACCCCACGACATCCGGCGCTCCCACCGGGTACCGGCGGTTGCTGGGAGAATACAAGCTCACGAAAGTCCAGCCCCGGACCATGGTTGACGGCCCGGTCAAATCTACGTCCACCACATTCAGCTCTCTCCACTCGCTGACGCCGGCCCGGTAGAGATACCCAATGGCGTACACGGTGACGGCAAAAAGAAGCGCATAGGCCGGCAGCCGGATCCACGTCGCCATCGGTCGCCGCGACCGCCGCGTCCACCGATAATCCACAGGCCCGATCAACATCACATAAACCACAAGTAAGGCCAACACCGCGATCCACGGCAGGGACCGAATCTGATCCGTCTGTAACGCCCGGACCAGCAGGGCTTCCTCCGGGCTTCTCCAATCCCGGGCGCTCCCCGACTGCGATGACTTCGGCCCATCGAACTGGTGCCACCCCCAAAGCCGATGCCAGCGGCCCGAGTTCCTCACCCAGTTGAGCCAGGGCTGGCGCTCCATATCGCACAGGACCACGGTCACTCTCCCCAAACCCCGTTGATCCGACACCACCAAGGGCCACTGCTCAAACCAGGCCCACACCAAAGACTCCGGAGCCCGCGCCTCACAGAGCCGAAGGGCCCCCGGCATCGTGCGATTTCCGACCGTGGCATCAACCCACATCGCTTCCGTCGCGGGTTCACCCGGCATGCGCCGTTCCCATCGAATTCTACTGAGCGTGCCGGTCACACTGAGCATGCCGACAACCTCCACCGGCAGGAGCTCCCGCAACCACGGGACGTAATCCAGATCCTGTGCCTCGGCCAGGCCCACCATCAGATGCCCGCCGCGACCCAGCCACGCCCGCAACGCATCCACCTGTCCCGCCGTTAACTCCCTTGCCCGCTCGCTCGAAAGGTACAGCCCGTCCACCGCTTCCCACAGCAGCGGCGACTCCGGCAGTTCCCCCGGACGAATCGAGGTCCAGTGCGGACTGGTGAAATCCTGCGGCGGGCCCCACGTCCCCAGCGAACTCGGAAACGACCGGCCCACCACCAGAGCCCAGGGAACATCCCTTCCCAGCACGCGCCACGGGCTTGCCACGACCGGGTCCCGAGGGCTTCCACCGCCCGCAGCCGAAACGAGCCGTGCTTGGCACTCCGCCGAGTAAATGGTTGAGCAAAACCCAAGGGTCTCCAGACGCTTCCGCGTCCCCTGCGGCAACTCGAATGGAATGCGTTGGGCCCACCCGCGGCCGCTCAGATCCCCTCCCAGCTCCAGCTCGCCCTCAAAGTGCCTGCCCTGATTGTGCGCTTCCACTTGGACAGGTAGCCAGGCCCCCACCCGCACGACCCCCTGGTAACCCACCTGTAAATTTAGTTGAATCTCCGGTTGGGACGCCGCCTGCGATAGCGGGCCCGTGAAACTCAACCCCCACATCAGGCGCAGGCTGCACAGCCAAATCATGCCGGCAGAGCCCCGGGGCCGCATCCGGAGAGACGGCTGTCCCATACCTGCCGGCAGGTTTACTCGCACGGCACTGCATCTAGCGCGCCCTGCAAAAGGGCGCAACCCTGATTCCTCCGCCGGCCAACGGACTCGTCGGCAACGGGCCGCGCCAACGAGGGGAAAGGAAACGGCGGCGCCCGCACCCATGCCAGGCGTCGCTACCCACCCTGCCGTTCTTGTTCGAGCCAGTCGTCCATGCAGGGCCGGGCTCCGCGGGTTCGGTCCGACCCAACCCGCTGGCGCCTCGCAGAGGAACACTCGGTTCTGCGCGATTCAAGAAATTTGGCTTGACGCTGGCCATTTTCGGGCATAGGGTGCGGGCGATGTTGCGGCAAGTTCGACAAGTAGTCCTGCTGGTGGTCGTCGTTCGCGGCGACGCCGCCGTCGGCTCTTGTCGAAACTGAGCGAAGTTTGGACAAGAACCCACGGCTGGCAACGGTCGTGGGTTTTTTGTTTGTCCCACGACGCCGGCCGACAACACAAACACCGTATGAGCAGTCAAACCATCGAAACACAAAAAACGGCCGCCCGCCGGGGCGAGATCGGCCCGATGATGACCGGCAGCGAGATCCTGGTGGCCGCCCTGGAACGAGAGGGCGTCGACACCATCTTCGCTTATCCCGGCGGCGCGAGCATGGAGGTGCACCAGGCGCTGACCCGGTCGAAGAAGATCCGCGTCTATCTGCCCCGCCACGAGCAAGGGGGTGGTTTTGCCGCCGAAGGGTACGCACGCGCCACGGGCCGGGCGGGCGTGGTCATGACCACCAGTGGCCCGGGGGCCACCAACCTTGTCACCGCCATCGCGGACGCCTACATGGATTCCGTGCCGCTGGTGGCCATCACCGGCCAGGTCAGCACTCACATGATCGGCAAGAGTGCCTTCCAAGAAACCGACATCTTCGGCATCACCCTGCCGATCGTGAAACACAGTTACCTGGTCACGGACGTCAACGACCTGGCCCGGGTGGTGAAGGAAGCCTTTTATCTGGCCCAAACAGGTCGGCCGGGCCCCGTCGTCATCGATCTCCCCAAAAACGTGCAACAGGCGCGGACCCAGCCCGTCTTCCCCGCGGAGGTCAGCTTCCGCGGCTACGATCCGGAACCGCATGCCTCCGACCTCGAGCTGAACGAGATCATCGGGCTCATCGAACAATCGGAGCGTCCCGTCCTCTACGTTGGAGGCGGGATCATCAGCGCCAACGCGGCGGAAGAGCTCCGGGAGTTTGCCGAGCGCACCGGCATCCCCGTCACTACGACGCTCATGGGCATCGGCGCCTTCCCGGAGGATCACCCGCTGTCCCTGCGCTGGCTCGGCATGCACGGAGCCGCCTACGCCAATTGGGCCGTCAACGGCGAATATCTGCCGCGCAAGAGTCCCAATGACCCCATGGTCAAGGTGAAGGACGGCGCCGACTTGTTGCTGGCCTTCGGCGTGCGCTTCGACGACCGGGTTACCGGCAAGGTGGAAGAGTTCTGCAAGCACGGAACCATCGTCCACATCGACATCGATCCGGCCGAGCACAACAAAAACAAGCGGGCCCACCTGCCGATTCACAGCGACATCCGGTACGCGCTGCGCCGGCTCAACGCCATGCTGCGCGAGCGGCCCATCCAAAAGAAATTCACCGCCTGGCACGCCCAAATCGCCGAATGGAAACAGCGCGCGCCCTTCCGTTACCGCGTCACCGAGGAGGTCCTCCAATCGCAGCACATGCGGGATCACCTGCGCGGCATGGAAGGCGAAGTGATCCTGCCCCAGATGGTCATCGAAATGCTTTACGAAATGACCCGGGGGGAGGCCATCATCACCACCGGCGTGGGCCAGCACCAAATGTGGTCGGCCCAGTTCTACAAATACCGGGAACCGCGCCAGTTCATCACCAGCGGTGGGTTGGGCGCCATGGGCTTCGGCTGGCCCGCCGCCCTGGGCATCAAGGTGGCCCGCCCCGACCGCCAGGTCATCGACATTGACGGGGACGGTTCCTTCCTCATGAACGTGCAGGAGCTGGCCCTGGCCCACATCGAACGCATCGCCGCCAAGGCCATCATCCTCAACAACCAACACCTCGGCATGGTGGTGCAGTGGGAGGACAAATTCTACGGCGGCAACCGGGGGCACACCTACCTGGGCGATCCGACGAACCGGAAACAGATCTATCCCGATTACGTCGGCATGTGCGCCAGCTTCAACGTCAAGTGCGAGCGGGTGCTCTACAAGCGCGACCTGCGTCCGGCGCTGCAGCGCATGCTCGACGCAGACGAACCCTACGTGCTGGACGTGATCGTGCCCTACACCGAGCACGTCCTCCCCTTCATCCCCGCCGGCCGGACCGTGGCCGACATGATCTGGGAAGACTGAGCCGAAAACAGGACGTTCCCTGCATGCAGCTTCGCCCACGGGCCGGGCCCCAGGGCTCCGGCCTGTGGGCTTTCGGTTTTTGCAGCCGGTGCTGCTCGCGACGCCGCGGCCTTCCGCCGTCAGCACGACGGAACCGAGGCGTGCCCAAATGGCGGTCCCAGGTCCTCAATCCACCTCCAGCGCCTGACTCAAAAGTTGGGGCAAATGGTTGAGCAACGCCGTGTCCTGCACCACCAGAGTCGCGCCGGCCTCGTGCGCAGCCTCCGCCAACGCCGCCCCCTCGGCACTGTGAAACGCCAGAACCGGGACATGCGACGTGGCCGGATTCCCCCGAATCCTCCGAAGTGCATCGCACACGTCGCCACGCGTTACCTGCAGATCCGCAAACACGATCAGGGGCAACCACGAGGCCGTGCACAAGGGCAGCTCATCCACGGCCTGCACCGTCTGCACCCGATAGCCCAGGTCCTGAAGGCGATTCACCAGCTGTGTCCCGGGCAAAAGACGCTCATAACACAAGAGAGCCAGCGGTTGTGTCACGCATCCTAGGGTGGTGGGTGCGGGCCCGATTGCAATGACATTCCTGGCCGGCCCGCGGCTGTCCCGGGCACCCGGGTCGGGCCACGGCCACAGCCCTGTCCCCCGGGAACCGACGCCACCCGGAGCTTGGTCTCCCCCACCCGGCCGGGCTATGCTGATGGTCCGATGAGCGGACGGAAACGCAAATCAACGCAAGGCCAACCCGAGTTGCCATTGCCGAACGAAAGCCCCGGCGGCGAACATCAGACCGGTTCGTCCCCGCCGGCGCCCGCCCGTCGCCAGAGCAAACAGCCACCAAAAGACGGGCAAACGAACAGCCCCGATTCACCCCCGCCCGGCGGCAATGGCGAGACCCACGTTCAGGCCGAGCCGGTCCCGACCCCGACGCGTCGGCCGTTCGATCCCAAACGAGTCGAACTGCCCCTGCATCAGCGCGTGGACCGCAGCTTTCTCGAGTACGCCAGCTACGTTATCCGCGACCGTGCCATCCCCAGCCTGGCTGATGGTCTGAAGCCGGTCCAGCGCCGCATCCTCTGGGCCATGCACCTCAGCGATGACGGCCGCTTCACCAAGGTCGCCAACGTGGTGGGCGATACCATGAAATTCCATCCCCATGGCGACGCCTCCATTTACGAGGCCCTGGTGGTGCTGGCCAACAAACGCTACCTGATCGAGGGCCAGGGCAACTTCGGCAACATCTATACCGGGGACCCACCCGCCGCACCGCGCTACATCGAATGTCGCCTGACGGATCTCGCCCGCAACGAGCTGTTCAACGACGCGATCACTGAGCTGGTCCCCAGCTACGACGGACGCAACCAGGAACCGGTCGCCCTGCCCTCCAAGCTGCCCCTGGCCCTCATGCTCGGCACCGAGGGCATCGCCGTCGGATTGTCGGCCCGCATTTTGCCCCACAATTTTCCGGAACTCCTGCAGGCCCAGATCGCCATCCTCAAAGGCCAGCCCTTCAAGGTCCTGCCGGATTTCCCCACCGGCGGCTTGATGGATGCACGCGACTACCAGGACGGTCGCGGCAGCGTCAAAGTCCGCGCGCGCATCAAAGTCAAGGACCGTCACACGGTCGTCATCACCGAGATCCCGCCCGGCACCACCACGGATTCCCTCATCGCCTCCATCGAAGACGCCGTCCGCAAGGGCAAACTGAAGGTCCGGTCCATCCACGATTACACCTCTGAATCCGTGGCCATCGAGATCAAGGTGCCACCCGGGGTGGAACCCGAACAACTGGTCGACGCTTTGTATGCCTTCACGGATTGCGAGGTCACGCTGACCAGCCGGATCGTGGTCATCAAGGACCACCGACCGGTCGAAATGACCGTCAGCGAGGTCCTGCGGGAAAACACCGCTCAACTGTTGGACATCCTCCGACGCGAACTGGAACTGCGCCAGCGGCAGCTCGAGGACGAACTGCACTTCCGCACGCTCGAACGCATCTTCATCGAAGAACGCATCTACAAGCGCATCGAACAATGCCGCACCGCCGAAGCGGTCCGGGCCGCCGTTTACGAGGGCTTCCAGCCCTTCCGCCGGGAGCTGTTGCGGGAATTGACCGGCGAAGACGTGGAGCGATTGTTGCAGGTGCGCATCCGTCGCATCTCCCTCTTCGACATCGAGCAACACCGCAGGGAGATGGACAAAGTGCGGGCCGAACTCGCCCAAACCCGCAAACACCTGAAAAACCTCACCGCCTACGCCATTGCCCATCTGGAGCGCCTCTTGGAACGTTACGGCCCCGAGTATCCCCGCCGCACCACCAAGTCCGCCCGCCATGAGGAAGTGGACGCGCGCGCGGTGGCGTTCAAGGCCTTCAAGGTCAGTTACGATCGTGAAAGCGGGTACGTGGGTTACAAGGTCAACGGCGACGAGTTCAAACTGGACTGCACGCGGTACGACCGGATCCTTCTGGTGTTCCGCGACGGTACTTACAAAATGATCGAATTGCCCGAGAAACTCTTCGTCGGATCGGAAGTGATTTACTGCGGGCTGCCCGAGCGCGACCGCGTGTTCACCTGCGTCTACAGCGACCGGCGCGCCAATTACCTCAAGCGCTTCACCTTTGGGGGCATGATCCTCAACAAGCTCTACTCGCTGGTGCCGGACAAGGGCAAAGTTCTGTTCCTGGCGCCGGACACCCCGCCCTGCCTCTACATTCGTTACAAACCGGCCCCTCACCAGAAGATCCACCAGCAAACGTGCGATCCCTCCCAGGTGGAGGTGCGCCAGGCCCGGGCCCGCGGACGACAAATCTCCATCAAGGATATCGCCGCTGTGGCGGCCGAGCCGCCCCGGGGCTGGGATCCCGAAGCCACAACCACGCAGGTCGTCTTCGTCTGAACCTCGCAGCGACCTCGTAATTGCGGAGCACCGGGGGCGCTTTTCGTTTTGCGCCACCGCTTTCGGCCAACATGAGACAAGCCCGGTCACCCTCTCGAGGGCGCCCCGCGGAAGACCCGCGCCAACCCCACTCACGGTGGCGCCACGGCCTGCCATGCGAGCGTCGAAACATTACCCGGCGGCCGGGCAGGCACGACCCGATCGCCCGCGGGGCCAACGACTTTTTATGCGCAGCGCCCTGACGTTTCCGGCCTTGAACCGGAGGTGGCCCCTGCAATCCTGCCCGTCGGCCGTTCTGCCGAATCCATCCACCCAAACCGCCTAGCGCGCTGATTCTCCCCGCCGAAAGAGGTCCAGAAACTCCACGACTTCTGCACCGGCGCAAACCCCTGCCTCCGGGCTGAACATCAGCAACAGCGTTCCATCCTCGCGCCGGGCACAATCAATGGCCCCGCGCGCGTACCGCCAGCGCAGTCGATCCGGATGAATCCGATGCGCCGCCAGCACCTCGTACGTATCCAGAATCCCCCGACCGATGTGTTCGAGCCACGCCGAGGGCAGGTCGCGGAGCTCCACATCACTGGCCACAGTGCGGTCCGGAAACCGCAACGCCCGCAGCACAACGCCTGATGGCGCGCTGGTGCCTCGCAGCCATTCAATCAGACGGCTCCGTGAGTCCATGACCCCGAAACCGGCGGGCGGTCGGATCGGAGATCCCAGTGGAGTCCCCCATCCCATGAGCACGGCCCGGTCCGCGCGCAGCAGAAGCAACCACCGCGCCCCTCCGCATGCCATCTCGAGTCGGTCGAATTCGCCGAACTGGTCTCCGGGAACCATTCGCGTGGCCTTTTGCGAAACGAATTCGATCACGTTAACCCACGCGGCACGCTCCGGACAGTTCCACTCGTACAGGATCTCGCCGTGCGCATCACAAATGAGAAGTTCCCGTGCACCCTGTCGCTCGCTCGTCGGAGCCCCCGGTTCCAGCACGCAGCGGGCCGTCTCCGGCCCCGCAGGCGCGGTCGGCTGGACCATCGCGCGTCCCACGCTCGCCTCCTGCCCGGAAGGGAAGGAATCTCTCACCTGCCCCGCCGTTGAATCCGGCCCTTGGCCCGCCGACACAGCGGGCGTGGACTCGACAGGAGCTGCACCGGCGGTCCCCTTGTCTTCCGCGTGAAGCTCGGCCTGCAGTTCGTCCCGAAGGCGCGCCGCTTCCATGAGGAGGAACTCCCACGGGCTGCCGATCGAGCGCTCGGGCGGCTCCCGGAAGGGTTGCACAACGAACTGACCTCCCGGAAGCGCCAGCAATCGATAGAAGGCCGCCTCGCCGGTGGCCTCGCCGAGCTCGGCATGCACAATCCGGCCCTGGTCAATGTAAATCCGGCCCGTGACCGACCCCGCCGTAACTTCCAACACGGAAGAACTCTTTGCGAGACATTCCAATTGCAGAATGTCGGTCAGCCCCACGCGCCGCAGCACACCGCGAAAGCCGCGCTCCGGCGGAAAATCCAGCAGTTGCTGCAAGGCCGCATGAACGGAGGCCCACCCCTCCGGCCGGGTCGGCTTCTCCAAAAACAGCTCCGCTCCCTGGGCCAAACAGGCCGCGCGATAATTCTCAGTGGCATAGCCCGTCAGAACCGCCTTTTGCAGATGTGGATGACTGCGGTTGAGCAGCGACAAAACCTGGATGCCGTCGATGGCCTGCATCTCGACGTCCAGCACCACCAGGTCCACAGGCCGGCTGTGCAGGACCTGAAGCGCCTCGCTGGCGTTGCCCGCTGTGAGGATCTCCCACCGCCCCTGACTGAGATCCGACATCAGCTCTGCCACGGTTTGCAGGAAAACGGGATCGTCATCCACGAACAGCACGCGGGCTTGCCGCGCAGAGGAAACCGGTGTCTTGGAAGCTTCAGGAGCCATGACAACCGGAGAGTGCGTCCAGGGTGGCTGCTGCCACCGCGGGATCCGGATCCGACAAACAACGTTCCAGCACCGCGCGGCTCCGGGACAGCCCCAGTCGCCCGAGCGCCTCAACGGCCGTCAACCGCACGTCCGGGTCCGCATCCTGCACCAGCGACTCGAGGATCCCGGCGGCAGCCTCCCGACGGTGGGTCGGATGGCCGCGGGATCGTTGCTGCGCCAACTCGGCCGGACTCAGACCGGTGATCTGTCGCAACAAGGTGGCCGCCGCCAATTGTACGCTGACATCCCTGTGCTGCAGAGCCGCTTCGACTTTGGGCAGCAGCTGCCGGACCCGTTCCGAGCGCTGCCAGCCCGGGTCGATGCGGTACAATGCCCGAGCCGCTGCCTGGCGCACACCCGCATGCGGATCCAGCAGCGTCAAGACCAGCTTCTCCACAACAGTCTCATCCCCGACAACTCCCAGCGTCTCGGCGGCTTGTTGCCGCACCTCCTGATCAACGTCCTCCAGGCGAGCAACCACGGAAGACCAGGCACGCCGGTCACCCAAACGCCCCAGGGCCTCCAACGCGGCCGTGCGAACCTCCCACTGGGCATCCTCCAAAGCCGCAATCAAGGGGTCCACTGCCTGCGGATCCCGCAACTGGCCCAGAGCCACAGCCGCCGCAGCACGTACCGCCGGGGCCGCATCCTTGAGCGCACGGATCAAAGCCGGTACCGCCGCACCCACCCCCAGCTGCCCCAAACCATCGGCTGCTGCGGCTCGCACCGTGGCATCTTCGTCGCGGAGCGCCTCCATGAGCAAGGCGGTCACCTCGGGCCCCGACGACCGGGTCAAAGCACGCACCACCGCCAACCGCTCCGCGTAGTCGCCCCCGCGAAAACGCCGAGCCAACAGGGCAATTGCGGAACCTCCCAGAGCGGCGGCTCGCTCATAATCTCCACTGGCCACGGCGTACCGGGCTTCCTCTTCCGGACTGGAGGGCCGCCAGCCCAGCGCCTGCAGCGTTTGAGCCACGCGGCGCTCCAATCGGGCATTCCCATGCCCCAACAGACCCACCAGAGCAGGAACAGCAGACCGACTCTCCGCCCGCCGAAGGGCCAGTACGGCCGTTTCCTGCACCTGCTCGTCCGAATCCCGCAAAGCCTGTACCAGGGCCCCCAGAGCCACTTCCTCCTTGAACTGCCCCAGGGCCGCCACAGCCGCACGCCGCACCGTCGGATCCGGATCCCGCACGGCCCGCAACAGAAGCTGCAGGGCAGCGCCGTCGGTACGGCCCTGCAGCTTTTCCACGGCGCGCCGGCGGGCCTCGACAGAACCTGCCCGCAGGCATCGCCCCAGCCACCAATCTCGCAGCCCCAACCCCATGACTGTCCTGCGTCCAATGTAACTGCCGTGGCGGTGAACTGGCAATGAACCATGTGCGGCGGAGCCCGGCGCAACACGGCATGGTCCGCCCCAGCGCCACTGCAGGCGCGTCTCGGCCGCATTCACTCTGCTTGGTGCTTGCGTCGGCGCTTCGCCGTGCAAGGCATCGAAACCGGCGCACTGCTCGGCACTCACCGCCGGCTTGTCCCTGCCCAGGGACTGCGGCTGGCCCTCCCCAAAGCCCGTGGACCTCTCCGATGTATTGTCCCGTTCGACAAAGCCCAATCGGGAAGGGAATAAGATCGTGAGTGAACGCGTTAGCCTCCGCAACAGGCCGGGGCCCGGGTCGAAAAGACCCTCAGACGCGTTTGCGACCCGAGCCATCCCCTTCGTTCGGGACGCCCGGAGAGCCGGCGACCGGCAAAAGCACTCTGGTCGTTGCTTCATGCATGTTCGCGCGGAGAACGTGACCGGGGCTCCGGAATCCGCACCCGGCCCGCACTCGAGGCCGGACCAAAAACCAGCGGCCTTGGGCCCACAAGACCCCACCCTCTTCCAGAGCCTCCGATCTCTTTCACCAAGGAGGGCTGCGCCCCGTCGCTGGCACCCCGTCTTTTCCCTTGGCCGGCCCTTTTGTTGGCCTTTGAATGACCGAGATGACACGCGAGTACGTGTTGCAGTCGTTTCGTCCCGGCGTCCGATTGCACATTGACTACGAACGGGAACTGAACCCGCAGCAACTGGCCGCGGTGACCGCACCACCCGGGCCGGCCCTGGTCATTGCCGGAGCGGGCAGCGGCAAGACCCGTACGTTGACCTATCGCGTGGCCTTCCTGCTGGAGCAGGGGGTGCCGCCGGAGCGAATTCTGCTGCTCACCTTCACCAACAAAGCAGCCCGCGAAATGATGCGGCGCGTGGCCGAACTGCTCGGCCAGGAACTGCCCGGTCTGTGGGGCGGCACCTTCCACGCCATCGGACACCGCATCCTGCGCCACCACGCGGAGCTCCTGGGATATCCGCGCGACTTCAGCATCCTGGACCGCGAAGATGCCCGCCAACTGCTGAATTCCTGTCTCAAGGACGCCGGTTTCGAGGGCAAACGCAAGGAGCGTTTCCCCAGGGCAGACGTGTTGCTCGAGATGTTCGCACTGGCCGCCAACCTGCAGCAACCCCTGAGCGAGATTCTCGCCACGTCCTACGACTACTTCCTGCCCCTGCAAGAGCCCATCGAACGCATCCACCGACTCTATCGCGAGCGGAAGCTGGCAGCCCGGGTCATGGACTTCGACGACCTCCTCGGTTTCTGGCTCGAGCTTTTAACCCGGCACCCCGAGGTCTGCGAACATTGGCAACGCCGGTTCCTCTTTATCCTCGTGGACGAATACCAGGATACCAACGTCGTCCAGAGCGCCATCATCGACACCCTGGCCGCCCGTCATCGCAATCTCATGGTCGTGGGCGACGACGCCCAAAGTATCTATCAATGGCGCGGGGCCGACGCCCGCAACATCCTCGAGTTCCCCAAACGGTATCCCGACGCCCGCATTTACAAGATCGAAATCAATTACCGCAGCACCCCGGAAATCCTCGGTCTGGCCAACGCGGTCATCGAGGCCAACCCGCACCAGTTCACCAAGGTCCTGGTGGCCGCCCGCCCCTCCGGTCCGCGTCCCGTGCTGGTCGTCTGTCAGGATGCCGCCCAGCAGGCCGCATTTGTCGCTCAGCGCGTGTCGGAACTCCGCGAGGCCGGCACCCCATTGCACCGCATGGCCGTCCTGTACCGGGCCCATTTCCATGCCATGGAACTCCAAATGGAGCTCACCTACCGTCAAATCCCCTTCACCATCACCAGCGGCGTCCGCTTTTTCGAACAAGCCCACATCAAGGATGTCACGGCTTACCTGCGCCTCGTAGCCAACCCTCTCGACAGCCTCGCCTTCCAACGCGTGGTCCAGTTGCTGCCGGGGATCGGTGCGCGAGGAGCCGAGAAACTGTGGGCCGCTTTTCAGAGGGAATGGGCCGCCACCCAGGCCGTCCCCTCCCCACCCCGGATCGGGTTGAGCCACACACCGATCGCCCGCGCACTGCAATCATGCACCCCGGTCTTGGGCCGCAAAGCCGGTGAGGTCTGGCCGGCCTTCGTCGCCACTGTGGAAGCATTGGAGCATCCCGAAGTGCGCCGCAGCCCTGCCGAAATGATCCGTCGGGTCCTGGCCTCCGGCTACGACGAATACCTCAAGCTCACCTACCCGAACTATCGCTCCCGCAGGGAAGATCTGGAACAGCTCGCTATTTTCGCTCAACAGTTCCAGGACCTCCATGAATTCCTGGCCCAGATGGCTCTCCTGACCAACGTGGAGGCGGAAGAAGACACCCCCTCGGGAACTGAAACCGACCGACTCCGCCTCTCCACCGTGCATCAGGCCAAGGGCCTCGAATTTGACGTGGTATTCGTCATCATGCTGTGCGACGGCTTGTTCCCATCCGCGCGTTCCCTCGACACCGAGGAGGGCGAAGAGGAGGAACGCCGCCTGTTCTATGTAGCGGTCACCCGGGCCCGAAACGAGCTGTATCTCACCTACCCGCTGCTCCACCGAATCCGGGGTGGCGAAGCCGACCCGGTCCAGCGTCCGTCCCGCTTTCTCCGGGAAATCCCGGCAGAACTCTACGAAGAGTGGACGCTCCGCATGCCGGGTAGTTACGCTTGACCCATCCCGTCTGCCGGCCCGGCCCCCTCTCTGCTCGGTTCTTCAAACAGCGGCTTTTCGGTGGACTCCTGCCTTTGCCGGGATCAGCACGTGCGAGTCTTGCGTCCGAGTCAGTTCCGCCCCCGCCAGCGACACCCCTGGCCGCCGCCGCCGGCGTTCCTGAGCCGCCAACCACCTGTCGCCGCCACCACCAAGCGTCGGAGCCAGCCTCTGACCTGCCAAACGGTTTCGTAGCCGCCGCGGAGACACTGCGGACAGGCTGCAAAGAAACCCTCCCCCGGCTCTCCTCGGGGGCCACAGACTCGGCGCATGGCTGCCGCCGCCCTCAGGCAGCAGACCTGGAATCCAAAAAAATGCTACGCCCCGCCAAGTAGCCAACACGGTGATGGACTCGGGTAGCCACAGCCGTGAGGCCGTGGACTACCGATCGAAGGAACTAATTCGTAGCCGCCGCCGTGAGGCGGCGGATCCTGGGCTGGACCACCAAAGGGTAGCCGGAGCTACTGGGTGCCAGAGACCCGATCACAAATGCTACATCTCACCCTCGACAGTCGGCGGAGCCGCGATCCAAAGAAGGGCCACGCCCCGCGCAGTAGCCCCCACGGTCATGCACTCAGGTCGCCACGGCCGTCAGGCCGTGGACCACCGAGCTGAAAACAAACTGATTCGCCGCCGCCCTCAGCCAGCGGCCCCGGGACCTCCAGACGCATTCCCTCTCATCAACCAAAGCCGCCGCGCATGACCGGATGGACCCTTCGGATCATGAGTACATCCGCCGCCGCACCCAGTATGGGGTAGCCGCCGACGGAAGTCGGCGGATGCCCCCCAATCGCCACCAAGCTGGCTACCGACGGGAATCGCTGGCTGACTTCCGAACTCCGCCGTCTTCCCGCGGCGACCACCTTCGGTTGCAATGCTCGGACCCGATGGCCCCCGCACTGTCGCACCGTAAAAACAGGGACGCCCTGCCCGCCGTCCCTTGAAGGTCCCAAGCCCTTCCCGCTCGTTCCGATCACGATCCTTTTCTGCGTCTTCTGCGGGCTCTGCGGGCTCTCCACTTCGTAGCCGCCGACGGAAGTCGGCGGACCATTCTCTCCTCCGCGTGTGTTGGGGAATCCCTGAGCTTGTTCTTTCGGTGTCTTCTGCGTGCTCTGTGGGCTCTCAACCCTGTAGCCGCCGGCGGCAGCCGGCGGAAGCTTCCCCGAAAAACAGTCCGCGCTGTCCAGCAGCGGTTATCCTTTTTTTCCATTCCCCGGATCCGGCCTTTTCTGCGTGTTCTGCGTGCTCTGTGGGCATTTTATCAAATCTTCTGCTTGCTCCGTGGGCTTTCTCCTCTGCGGGACCCTGTGGGCTTTTGGCGCAGCGGACCTTTCTCAGCCCACTGCTTCGCAGACCTCCGGTCTTGCGCGCACTCCGGGGCTCTGCAGCGGGGCGAGAAAAGAATCCCGGTGAATTCCGCCGCGTGAGGCGCTCCTCCACGATTCCCCAAAACATCGAACACGTCCGGCGCGTCGAGGCCTGTCCAGGCTGCAAACCCGCGGTCCAAGAGGTTGGAGGCCGGGATCACAATGAATCCTTAGAACCAATCCGCTTGGGAAAACGCCACTCTTTCAACAGCCTGGCAATGGGTGGTCCGTTTCCAGTTGCCCCAGGACCACTCCCTGCGCCATGTCCTGCGAGACGTCCATGATAACTCGAACAATCCAAGATCGACCACGCGTCCCACCTTTGGAGCTTTCGAGAGCGGCTCCAAAGACAGTTGCATCATCTCACCGACCACCTCAACGTCGCCATTCATCCCATGGATTCGAAAGAAACGCGATTCGCACTCTACTCGCGAAATCAACAGGTCGGTGTCGCCCGTATCGCAGTTCAAGCGAACGTCTTCGATTGGCGACAACGTTACAACAGTTGATTGAATCGGAACCGAGAACAGTCCAATCCGCCCAAATGCAACCACTGGCGATTTCCGCTCGGGAACTTCCTCCAAGACGATGAATCGCACGTTCCTCTGAAGGATATCATGATGGACGGACTTAAGGTCCAAGACCTGGTCATGCCAGCGACTGGTCAGATATTCGCAGGTCGCCTCGTTTGGCAAGAGGAAATGTAGCCATACAGGGATATTTTTAAGGCCAGTTCCAATCGCGCCCACCGGGTGGGCAAAGCTTGTCCGGAAGAGGAATCCTTAGTTTTCTGTGCGACATCGAAACACCCTTGCCGCAACAAGCAAGCTGAAGATGGCAGTAGTTGTGTTGAACACTCTTCCCGTGCCAACCAACTCTGCATCGACATCTCAGACATTTCCCGCCCTTGTTCAGCAGTTTCGCCAGACGTTTTGTCAATACAGCAGCGGCAAGTCCTTCATCCCCAGGTACCGGCGTCATCAAGGCTGCCATCAAAAGCGATATTTCCACTTCTAGTTCTGATGGGGTGTGCCATTCGACCTCGCCAGTCATCATCGGGCCGCAAAAGGCAAGGTCATTCTGGCCTGGGGAATCAAGTCTGGCGACCGCATCGTTTCTGCAAAATCCATAAAGGTTCCTCCCGCCACGTTCTTCGATCGGATCGCGGCTCAGCCGGCGGCCGGTGCTGGGGTTGTAGTAACGGTAGCCGTAGTAAAGCAGATCAGTTTCGCCGTCCTGATACTTGGCCGAGAAGCGGAACGGATTCTCCTTTACCATCGGGCCGGTGGTGCGGAGGGGCTCGCCGAAGGGGCCGTATTCGTAGCGGGCGGTCGCCGTGCCGGTGGAGGCAGAGACCAACTGCCACACGTTCCCATTGCCGTCGTAGGTCGCAAAATGCGTCCCGGACGCCGGACCGCTCGCCATCCGCACCCAGAGCAGACCGCCCACGCCACCGGCGCCGTCCAATGTCTCGCTCAGGTCTAGGCCCCAAACATAGCTGCGCACCACGGCATGGTTCGTGGCATTCAACTCCGCAATGTGCCGGCCGAACCAGACCGGATCACTCACGGATTTCAGGTCCTCCGTCACCACCCAAACCCCGTTGCTCAACACGTAGCTCGTCTGCCGGATGCGCCGGCCCAGTGCATCGTACACCCAGTCCACCCGACGCCAACTGGCCCGGTCGCTCGCCCGGTGGCTCATCACCCACCCCAGCCGCTTCTCCGCCCACCAACTGTACTCCCACCGCCCGTCCCGTACAAGGTTGCCATCCCCATCGTACACCAAGCTTTCAGCGCTCTGCGCCACAAAGTCCCCCCGCACCTCCGACTGCACCCGGTCCGGATTACCCCGCACCACCCCCAGGTTCGTCACCACCACCCACACCCCGCCCGTGCCGTACTGCCTCACCACTCCACGACCATGACCTGCCACAAGCACCGCAGGGCCGCCCCTACATTCAAAGCCGACGATCCGACAGCCCACAGACCACCCGAGATTCCGACTCAAGTCCATTGAGCGCTCCTCTTTCAGCCCACAGATCACGCAGAGCACGCAGAAACGAATCATCGCGGTATCCATCAGAAGCCGCTAGGTCCTGAAATCCTCACAGAAAGCACCCTGCGGCCTCCGCCGCCACCCAGCCTGGTATCTAAAGGCGCATCCCACCAAGCCCATCCCGCACCTATCCCGCAACGGCCGTCCCGTGGACAGCTTTGGCGCGCATGAGGCGGCAGGCCAGCTAAGGAGGCGGTCCGACGGCGCTTGAGCCGGCCCGGCTCGGCCATTGGGCCCGCACGTCGGTCCGGATGCTGCGCCTACTGCTGCTTCAAGCGCAGCTCCATGGAGGGCTGAGAACACCGACGGAGCCGGCACATAACAAGATGAGCCCACGAGGAAGGGGCCGCGTTCTCGGCTCAGTTAGCGCATCTTCAAGCCCGTGGGAGAGACCTGTGGGCGTATCCACACTATAGGCCGCTTCCGCTAGAGTTGCCAATCGGCACCGAAGGCGGAAGCAGGAACGGCAGAAGATCTTGGTGGCTGCGCACAATCTGCCGCGAATGGCGCGGCTGGGCTCCGAGAGCTCATCGCGGAATGTCCTGAGGCCACCATGCACGCCTAAAGAGGCTGAAAAAGCCCCGCGACCAAAAGTCGAAATGCTTAAGCGCAAGGGCGGAATCTCGCGGAGCCGACGCCCTCATGAGCAGGAACTAACCACATTCTTCCGACAGACCTAACTGACGACCGATGCGGTGCTTTTTCCAATCCTCTCCTGGGTGGGCGACATCTCAGCGTTGTATCCAAGAGCCTCACCCTTGGCCTTTCTCAGCATCTGCTCGGCGACTCGAACAGCTTTTCTGCGTTCCTGAGACCGCCTGCGCGGAAGCCTGTAGAAAACGATTTCCGCACTGGACGAGGGCCCGTCTTTGGCCAAGTGCAGGTCAGAAATGTGAAAATGACTCTCCGTGGAGCGAGATTTTTTAAGATTCTTGAGCGCCACTATTAAAGCATCAATCTCAGCAGCGGACCTAAATACAACTTCTGTCCAGAAAAACGGTCCCCCCGCACAGTATTTAGCGTCTGTCACTACCACGTGAACAGAACGGCGCTTCGATTGGCCGTTGGGCTTCGGCGGGTGCTTACAGCGTGCAGGCATAGCGAATCAAGACGACCCCGCATGCTCCCTCACCTGACGGCATCGTCACAATATCGAAAACGATGATCGCTCCACCGGCAGCGCAAAGCGCGCCGATGGCAATCCATTTGACCACATTGTCTCGTGTGGGTGTAGCACATCGTTCACAGATCTTCGGGATCGGGAGTTGCCGCTCCCTCATACCCTGTTTGCAGTACTGGTTAAACACATCGATGACATATTGCAATTCGCTGTCGAGGGAATGTGCCCATTTCTTGCAGGGCGAATTCTCAAAGAGCTCAAGTACTGCCGCTATGGCGTTACAGGGGTTTGCACTAAAATGGTCCTTGACTTGCTCGAGGTGGGTTTTAAGCCCACGCAGCTTCTGCAGGCACTCCTGCCGGGAAAGCTTACCAAGGGCATCGATGTCCGAGAGTGGGTCGTTCCGGACAATACCATAAAAGGTCAGGGTGCTGACTTCTTCCAGTGGATCTATGGTCAACCATCTCCCCGACCCCGCGGAGTAAGCGCGATATTCGTAGAGGACCAAACCTGTGGCCGAGTCCTTCCGCTTCGTGCTGAAACGGAAGGGGTTGGAGGGAGCCGCGGGGCCGGTGGTGCGGAGGGGTTCGCCGAAGGGAGCGTATTCGTACCGGGCCGTTTCCGTGCCGGTGCTGCCGGAAACCAACTGCCAGACGTTGCCGTTACCGTCGTAGGTGACAAATTGCGTCCCCGAGGCCGGAGCGCTGGCCAGCCGCACCCAGAGCAAGCCGCCCACACCACCGACGCCGTCCAGCGTCTCGCTCAGGTCCAAGCCCCACACGTAGCTGCGCACCAGCGCATGGTTCGTGGCCTTCAGCTCGACCACCTGCCGACCGAACCACACCGGATCGCTCACGAATTTCAGGTCCTCCGTCACCACCCAAACCCCGTTGCTCAGCACGTAGCTCGTCTGCCGGATCCGCCGGCCCAGCGCATCGTACGCCCAGTCCACCCGACGCCAACCGGCCCGGTCTGTGGCCCCATAGCTCATCACTCGCACCAGTCGGTTCTCCGCGTCCCACGTCAACACCCACCGCTCGTCATTGGTCATGTTTCCATCTGCATCATATCCAAAATTCTCCGGGGATTTCGCCACGAAGACGTTGCCGGTAACCGTCGCCACGATGTCCGGGTTCGCGCCCCGGTTCAGCACCGCCACGTTCGTCAACGGCAGCCACACCGGTCCGCCCCCGTTGTCCACCCCCAACTCCGCCCGCCAGTATTCCCCCTGCCGCTCCGCCCGCGCCCAGCGCTCCGCCCCGCTCCACACCGTCACCGTCGCTAGGTTCGTCGCCGTGCCCAGCACGTTCACGTAGCCCGGCACCGTCCGCGACGTGTATTGGTTCAGGCTGTTCACATTGTAGGTCGCAGGCCGAAGGTTCGCGCCACGACTGTCCCCACCGCTCCGCGTGCTCTGGCGATTGCCGATCTTGTCGAACGCATACTCGAATTGTTGCCCGGGCACGGGGGTGCCGTCGGCCCAATACCGCTTGCCCGAGGTCACCTGGCCCAGGCTGTCGTAGCTGTACACCCACCGGCTGCCGTCGGCGTGGGTCACACTGGTGCGTTGGTTGGCGGCGTTGTAGGCGTAGGCGAAGCTCGTCACGGGCGTGTCCTGCCAGCCCCACCCCTCATCCCACACCTGCACCGCGCTGGTGATGTTCGTCAGCCGGTTCAACGCATCGTACTCTTTGGTGGTCGTCATCACCGTCGTGTCGTTGGTGGCGAAGGTAATTTGGGACACTTGCGGCGCGTTGGCAAGATATTCGTAGGTGGCGCTGTGGAGGCCGTCGGCCACTAAGCGCAGCCGGGCGGCGGGGTTGCTGTAGGCGTCGGCGTAGGCGTAGGCGGTGGCCGTCAAGGGCTGCGAACTGGCCGAAAGCAGGGACAGGTTGGTGCGGCGGAGGGAGGCGTCGTAGGCCTTGGTCACGGACAGGCCGTGATGGTCTCCGGCCCGGTCAAGGGCGGCAAAATGCGTTCGGTCGGCCCCGTTTCTCCTGTGCGGTCCTTTGGGTGCGGCAGACGCGTTGCCGCTCGCCGGGGACGGCCTCGACCGGATACGGGGGAACCCTCGCGGGGTGCGGTTCTCTCAGAGTTGGCCCGGACGCACCCGCCGCCACCGGTGATCTCAGGCCGGGCCCTTGCGGGGGCTGGCGCGCCACGACCGTGAAGCAACGGGGCAAACTTGCCACTGCCGGGGCGATCCTGCCCGGCGGCCAAGTTGTTCACAAGGGCGCTGCGCTCCCGGTTGCCGGGGCGTCGCTCCGCGCCCTTGCGAACAACGTTGGGAAGGGTATCAGCGCCGCTAGAGCCTTTTCTCACCGTTTTTACGGGACAACGCTCGACCTGTTAAACTCCATCACCTCCGGTGCATTTGTTCTCTCTAGCCACAGCGTAATGCCCTCCTTGGTTATACCTACTAGGTGGTTGGTGTTGCCTTGCCACAGCATCCCAAGGATGCACTCGTAATTTGTGTTCTGAATCCTGTAATGGTTCGTGAAAGGAAACACGTCAGCTACTGCTGGGTACGGGTTGGTGATTGTTCCATGAGTCCTGTAATGCTGCCAGGCTTTTTGCAAGACGACATGCGCGTTGTACCGATAAGCTCGGTTCATTGCCTTGAAGTGAATACACACACTGATTCCGAAACCGGCTAGAATCAGCACGCACAGAATACGCACGAATAGCACCACGCCGCTGGCTACTGCGCTGTTGCCTCTTTGCCTGTTTAGAGGTTGGGACCCTCCCTCGCGGGTCATTGCGTACCTCCTTCTTCCGGTTCGTCATTCAGTTCGTGTCGCGCTGATCCGCGCGACAAACAGCATGAGGAAATAACGGTATCAACGTAATGTCTGCAATTGCGAAATGCGCCATAACGCGTTCCCTCCCAAGTGGTCTTGAAGTGATCCGCGCATTGAATTATTCTCTCAAGCGTCGCATCGCAGCATTTTCCTCCAAGCTTATCCTTGAACTTCCCCGTTTTTCGGATGCTGAGATCCCACACCGTTCTGGGCTTTGCGGTGGCCTCCCAACCGCTCGTCGTTCCGATCGAGAAAAAGAGCCTGAGTTCTTTAGGGCCGAATCCATAGCCTTTTCCACCTACTTCCAGTGCCGCATGGCCCAAACCGCCATCTGATTGGTAAGCCGCCCCGACCGTTTCTCGCCCAAGGAGATCGGTTTTGTTTACTGGAGCGTTTTCAACAAAACCGTAAAGGTTTTCCCCGCCGCGTTCCCCGATGGGGTCTCTGTTTGGCCACCGCCCCGTGCTGGGCGAGTATGCGCGGTATTCGTAGAGCACCAGGTCGGTGGTGTTGTCAGTGCGCTTGGTCGAGAACCGGAACGGGTTGCTCTTGGCCAGCGGGCCGCTAACGCGAACCGGCTCGCCAAACGGGCCGTATTCGTAGCGGGTGGTTTCCGCCCCGTCGGCCGCCGCAATCAGGGCGACAATGTTCCCGTTCCCATCGTAGGCGCAGAAGTGCGCGCCGGCAGAAGGGCCGGAATGCTGGTTCACCCACAACAACCCGCCCACGCCGCCAGCGCCGTCCAACGTGCCGCTCAGGTCCAAGCCCCACACGTAGCTCCGCACCAGCGCATTGTTCGTCGCGTTCAGCTCCACAAGTGCCGGCCGAACAGCATTGGATCGCTCACGAATTTCAGGTCCTCCGTCACCACCCAAACCCCGTTGCTCAGCACGTAGCTCGTCTGCCGGATCCGCCGGCCCAGCGCATCGTACGCCCAGTCCACCCGACGCCAACTGGCGCGATCCGCCGCCCCGTAGCTCATCACGCGCACCAACCGGTTCTCCGCGTCCCAACTGTACACCCACCGCCCATCCCGTACAAGGTTCCCATCCCCGTCATAAATCAGGGTTTCGGGAGTCTGTGCCACGAAGTCCGAGCGCACCTCCGACTGTACCCGGTCCGGACTGCCCCGCACCACCCCAGGTTCGTCACCACCACCCACACCCCGCCGCTCCGATTGTTCACCTGCGCCTCCCCGTACCAGTACCTCCCCTGCCGCACCACCGGCGCCCATTCGTTCGTGCCCCACCACAGCGTCACCGTCGCATTCGTCGCTGCCTCGCCCGAGACCGCCAGGTACGGCGGCACCGTCCGACTGGTGTACTGGTTGAGCCGATTGACCGTGTTGGTGCTCCAGTGCAGGCTCTGACCCCGTTCATCCCCGCCCCAGGCCCCGGCCGTCCGGTTCCCAATCGCATCGTGCCGATACTCGAACTGTTGCCCCGCCACCAGCGTGCCATCGGCCCAGTACCGACGCCCCGACTGCAACTGCCCGTAGGCATCGTAGCGGTAGGCCCATCAACTCCCATCGGCCCAATCGGCCCGCACCCGTTGGCCCCGTTCGTCGTAGGTCCAGCGCAGCCGGCTGACCAGCCCCGTGGCGGCCACCGATTGGATGTTGGTCAACCGGTTCCAGGCATCGAAGCCCCGCGTGGTCGTCAGCCGCACCGTTCCCGACTGTCGGAAGCTCACCTGCCGCACCATTGGCGCCAGCGGTTCCCACTCGTAGTCGGCCCGATGGCCGGCGTGCTCCGACACTGTGACCAGTCGGTGGGTCACGCCACAGGGCGTGGGCGCCTGCAAGCGGCGCCCCGTGGGCCGTCGCCCCAAGCTTGACTCAGGGGCACGAATAGAAAGCGGCTTTTCGGAACGGTCGAGCGTGGTGCGCACTTGGGCTCCCAAAGGCCAAACGCCCCGACGGAGTTTCCGTCCTGCTTGGGGCAAGCTTTCCGTGATCGCGGGCATCCCTTTGGTGGGGGTTCTACTATCGGTCTCATCGCGGCAGCATCAGGGCGGCTCAGGTAGTGGATTTTCTAAGCTCTCTGCACCGCCAGCGGCCTGGCAACCGCTTGATCCTCTGGCATGTCTTTGGCCCCGTACCGCAGCCGTCGGGTACGCGGCGATGTGCAATGGACCGAAGAACAGATCGTGCTGCCTCGGCTGCCGGCCTATGCGCCGGAACTCAAGTCGGCCGGATACACCTGGGGACACCTCAAGTACCCTGCGCCGGCCAACTTCTGCCCTCGGCGCTTCTACCACTTGAGCCGGAAGGCGTGGCGTTCGCTCCGGCACAGCCAGCGCCCCCGACCTTGATGCGCGCCTTCTTGCAGCGACCAGAGCTTTCCTTGTCTCCGATCGTTACCCATTCAGCCGAGCCTCAATAAGCCAGGATATTTGTATTTCGCGAACAGTTTATTCTCCCGATCAAGCATTGCTTGCGTTTCTGCGGCCTCAAACGCATCGCTTTCCAGTTCGAGCGATGCACCATGCTTGAAGTACTCCGCGCGTTCCTCATGCGAACGAGGATCAAAAAGAAGGTGTGGCATTCCAACGATCCTATAATCCGACGTTCTCTGAAATACCTCAAGGCGACTGAGGAACTTAGCCAGGTGCCCAGTTGTGACAACATCCCGAACTGCTGAATCGACCTCTAGAAGCTTAAGAAGATGAATCCCCAAAGCCCCCGCCTTCATTCTGCCCGACACACCCGCAAATAGCGCCATTGCCAGATCGGCATGGTCGCTAAAAACTGTCGCCACGCGATCGCAAACGGCCTCCAGATCGAGCTCCTCCTCCGGATCCCGGTCGGAACCGACGATCTTCTTCAGTGTTGCAGAGAGTGGGGGCATGGACTAATCGTCTGGCACAACTCGATAGATTCTATCCTTGTTGCACTCGTCGTCCCTACGCTCCAATATCTCTTCCGGGTACTCGCACCGAAATCTGCAGTGCCTGGTTCCGGTTGGATCAACCCAATCTCGGGTTTTGACGCACTTTTCAATTTTATAGCTCTTCTCCCTGACAGGACAAAGCCGTCGAGCCAGCCAGTCGCGCAAGCCGGTTTTCTCGCAGACGAAAGCTGTCCCCACGTAGAAGCAGCAGAATGTCACCGTGCAAACAACAACAGGCGGCGGGCTGGGTTTGGGAATAAAGACCGCTGGCGAAGGCAACGTCGGTGGCGGTACGGGCAGTGGAGCGCTGGACGTCAGACTGTAGCCCCGGTGTTCGGCGAGCACCATGGCTGTTGCATAGACTGTCCGCTTGGTCGAGAAGCGGAACGGGTTCGCCTTGGCCATCGACCCTGTGGCGCGAATCGGTTCGCCGAAGGGACCGTATTCGTAATGCGCGGTCTCCGTGCCGGTGCTGGCCGAAACCAATTGCCACACGTTCCCGTTGCCGTCGTAGGTGACAAAATGCGCACCCGAGGCCGGACCACCGG